>VOFC01001044.1_pt1 | contig 188000 bp, 244 predicted proteins | sample 5384161 | NCBI WGS metagenome assembly VOFC01 (sample SAMN12384722, study PRJNA508395) | human gut metagenome | isolation source: healthy gut B | host: Homo sapiens
CTGCCTATGTGCTGGACCCGGAGCTGACCATGGAGATCAAGGGCCGCAACCTTGTGGACGGCCTGCCCAAGAACATCGTGGTGCACTCGGAGGATGTGCGCGGCGCTCTGCTGGAGTGTCTGGTCAAGATCACCACTGCCATCAAGGAGACGCTGGAGCGCACCCCGCCGGAGCTGAGTGCGGATATCATCGACCGCGGCATTACTCTGACCGGCGGCGGCGCTCTGCTGCGCGGTCTGGATCAGCTGATCCAGAGCGAGACCGGTATTGATGTGCATATTGCGGAGGATCCGCTGGACTGCGTGGCCAAAGGGTGCCGGTGCGGTGCTGGATCATGTGGACGTGCTGCATGATGTGCTGGACACCGATGGAGGACATATGTAAGAGCGGCTCTCTGGGGAGAGTGCTGCTCAGAATGCGGAAAAAGTTTCAGACACAGCAGCTGTGCGTTTTTCCGCTGCAAACACTGCATCTTGCGCGGATGGCACGGCTGTCCGCGCTTTTTTTTCATGCAAGGGCCTGCGGTAGGGCGCGGGCATCCCGACAGGAGGGAAGGACCCTTTGAAAGATTTTTTTTGATACCCGGAAATTCAAGATCCTTGTGGCCGTGGCGGTATTTCTGGTGGGCATCATGGCCTACGCCGGTGCCAACGGACGACTGACCGCTGCCCCCGCAGGAGCTGCTGGGCGTGATCTGACCCCCTTTCCAGAAGGCGGCGGCTGTGGTCAGCGGCGGCGTAGGTACGGTGTGGGAAAAATACACCAGCATCGACAAAGTCATGGAGCAGAACGAGCAGCTGGAAACGGAAAACGCCGAGCTGCGCCAGCAGCTGGTGGACTACGACCGTATCAAGGCTGAAAACGAAGCCTACAAGGCGCTGGCCAATATTCAGAAAAAGAACAGCAACGCCACCTATGTGTCCGGCTTTGTCATCGGACGCGACCCGCTGGACGAGTTTGGCGGTTTTACGCTGGACAAAGGGCACCGCAGACGGTGTGGCGGTGAACAATGCTGTTATCAGCGACCGCGGCTATCTGCTGGGCATGGTGGTGGAGGCTGACCCGACCAGCTGCAAAGTAATGACCATCCTGCACCCCAGCTTCAATGCGGCGGGCGTGGTCTCCCGCACCCGGGAAAACGGCATCCTGAACGGCAACACCACCTATGCGCCGGACGGCCTGTGCACCCTGACCAATCTGGAGCGCAGCACCGAGACCCATGCGGGGGATCAGGTCATCACCACCGGTCTGGGCGGGGTGTTCCCCCCGGATCTTCTGGTGGGTACGGTGCAGGACGTGGTGCCGGAAGCCAGCGGCAAATCCTCCATTGCGGTGGTGCGCCCCGGTGCCCCCCCCGCACCGCCAAGCACGTTTTTATCATTACTGCGTACTAAGGAGGGCACACTGCTATGGAATCTCGCCGCAGGCGCAGCCGCAGCCAGCTGCTGAAGTGGGGCTGTTATGTGCTGGCGCTGTTTGTGTGCGCCGCTTTGCAGACCACGCCCGGGCTGTTTCAGCTGGGGGAGGCAAAGCCGCTGCTGGTGCTGCCGCTGTGTCTGGCGGTGGCAGTATTTGAAGGAGAATTTGCCGGAGCACTGCTGGGCACGGTGGGCGGCCTTTTTTGTGGGACTACGCTGCCGGACGCACGGTAGGTATGCTGGCGCTGGAGCTGCTGTTGCTCTGCTTTGCGGTATCGGTGCTGGTGCAGTTGTATCTGCAGGTGAACCCCGGCAATTTTGCCGCCGTAAATACTATAACGGCGCTGCTGGTGCTCTCGCTGGACTGGCTGTTTTTCTATTATATGCCGGGCTATGCCGGCGCTGCGCTGCGGTACATTGCCTTTGTACTGCCCAGTGCGGTGCCGACCATCCCGGCAGCGCTGCTGGCCTTCTGGCTGGTGCAGCACATCCATGACGGGTTCAGGATCGACAACGGTGTGGTCTAGCCCGTAAAAAGGAGAACCAGATGAACGAAAATGAACGCAAGGTCGTGGTGCGGCGGATGCTGCTGCTCATCGCAGTGGCCTGCACCATCATGGGGCTGTACACCTTCCGGCTGATCTTTTTGCAGCTGGTCAACGGGGACGACTTTAAGGCAAAAGCCACCAACACCACGGATTATAAGTTCACGGTCACCGCCGCGCGCGGCAATATCGCGGACAGCACCGGCAAGCGCATCGCCACCACCAGCACCGGCTATAATGTGGTGCTGAACAAGCTGCAGATGGGGGATCAGGATCTGGACACCATGCTGCAGCAGATCGTGGAACTTTTGCGCAAGAACGATGAAAAATGGCTGGACACCCTGCTCATCAGCGAGCCGGATGCCGCCGGGAACTATACCTTTACGGACAGCGCCGACAGCACCAGCGACCAGAAAACGCTGGCTGACATGAAGGAGACGCTGGGCTTGCAGCAGTACGCCACCGCCAACGATGTGATGGAGATGCTGGTGGAGAAAAACCATCTGGAAAGCTTCTCCCTGCCGTGGCAGCGGGTGCTGGCGGGCATCCATTACGAGATGGACCGGCAGGCCTTTTCCAACGTGAACAACTTTGTCATGGCGGAAAACGTCAGTCAGGTGACGGTGGCTACCATCAAGGAGCACTCTCTCACGCTGCCGGGCGTGGAGATCGTGGAGACCAGCACCCGCAGCTATGAGCAGGGAGATATCCTCCCCGCCGTGCTGGGGCGTGTGGGCAAGATCACCGCCGAAAAGTGGAAGGTGACCGACGAAAACGGTCAGGTGACCTATCCGCTCAAGGAAAAAGGCTATAACATGAACGATGTGATCGGCATCTCCGGCCTTGAGTCCGTGTACGAGGACGAGCTGCGCGGCAAGGACGGCGTGGAGACCATCACCCGCAATTCGGACGGCGTGATCGTAGACACCAAGATCACCACCGTGCCGGAGCCGGGCCACACGGTCCAGCTGACCGTCAACAGTGATTTCCAACGGGCGGTGAATAAGGTTTTGGCCGACAACATCGACATGATCAACCGGGTGTACACCACCGGCGATATGAAAGCTGCCGCCGGCGCTGCGGTGGTGCTGGACGTAAAGGACGGCAGCGTGCTGGCGGCTGCAAACTACCCCAGCTTTGACCAGAATCTGTACGCCACCAACTATTCCGAGTACAGTGCCGACCCCAACCTGCCCCTGTTCAACCGCTGCCTCCAGGGCCTGTATACCCCGGGCTCCACCTTTAAACCGGCGGTGGCGGTGGCAGCCTTGGACAGCGGCCTTATCAACCAGTACTCCACCGTCAACTGCACCGGCGTGTACACCTATTATAAGGACTACCACCCCCGCTGCACCCGCCACGGCCACAGCGGCAACATTGACGTGGTCACTGCCATCAAGTGGAGCTGCAACATCTTCTTCTACGATGTGGGCCGCCGCCTGACCAGTGACGTCTACGATGCCTACGCCTACAAGCTGGGTCTTGGCCAGCGCACCGGCGTGGAGGTGAACGAGGCTATAGGCCGCCTGACCCAAAAAGACGGATAAAAACTACACCTCCTCGCTGGATATTCAGGCCGCCATCGGGCAGGGCAACACAGTGGTAAGCCCCATCCAGCTGGCTACCTACGCCGCTACGCTGGCCAACAACGGCGTGCGCTACCGCACCCATTTTGTCAAGGCCATTCTGGATACCAACACCGGCGAGGTGCTCAGCGAGACCCAGCCGGAGGTGATGGATGTCATCGAGGGCAACGGCAACACCTTTGCGCTGGTGCGGCAGGGCATGACACTGGTGCCCAGCACCATCAGCGGCAAGATCTCCAGCTATCCCATTGCCATCGCCTGCAAGACCGGTACCCCCAGCGCAGCGAGACCTACGCTTCGGGCAAGCACTACCTGAACGCCATGATGATCGCCTATCTCCCGGCAGACGACCCGGAGATCGCCATTGGCATTACGGTGGAGTACGGCGGCTACGGTGCCCGTACCGGTGATCTGGTGGTGGATATCGCCAACGCCTATTTTGCCATGAAGGACGGCACGCTGGAGGTTGACCCCTATGTAGACCCGCGTACCGTGGTGCAGGAGGACGCCGCAGCGGCAGATACCGCCGCCCAGACTGCCCCGGATGCTGCGAATGATGCACAGACCGATGCAGCCGCCGCAGAACCGCAGCAGACGACCGCGCCCGTAGGGGTGACAGAGGGAAGAAAACAACGATGCAATGCTTGCGCAGTAAAGGCGCAGCTGCGTGCAAAGTGCTGAACTTGAACGAAAATTTGAATATTGTGTCCAAAAACCTGTTGTAAATGAGTTGCGTTTGTGATATCATGTATAACAAAGGAAATTTATCAAGCGTTTTATATACAAATGTTTCAATAGAGGAGAGATCTACAGATGACGATTGCCCTGATCGCGCATGACTCCAAAAAGGAGCTGATGGTTCAGTTCTGCACGGCGTACTGCCGTATTCTGAGCCCATAAATTGGTGGCGACCGGCACTACCGGCAAACTGATTTCCGAGGCCACCGGCCTGCAGGTACAGCGTTTTCTGGCCGGTGTGCAGGGCGGCGATCAGCAGATCGCGGCCCGCATCGCCTGCAACGAGATCGACCTGCTGCTCTTCTTCCGCGACCCCATCTCTGCCAAGCCCCACGAGCCCAACGAGCTCAACCTGCTGCGGCTGTGCGACGTGCACAACATTCCGGTGGCGACCAACATCGCGACCGCCGAGGTGCTGATCCACGGCTTGGAGCGCGGAGATCTGGACTGGCGCGATATCGTGCACCCGCAGAACTAAAGTATGTAAAAAAGAAGCGCTGCATCGTACAGATGCGGCGCTTCTTTTTTGCGTAGAAAGCGGTTGGCTCAGACTGTTCCGTTCACTTTAAAATCCTGTGCCATCTCCTGCACATCGGCGGCGGTAAACTCGCCCAAGGGCAGCAGCAGACGGGCAAGGGTGTCCTGCGGCAGCGCTGCCAGTGCGGCACTCTCGTCCAGTGCAGCGTCCACAGCGGGGCAGACGGCGTGCACGCCGTCGCTGCCCAGCTCCACCCGGGCGTGGTGGCCGGTGGCAATATACTGGATGCCCAGCTTGTCGGCAGCGGTCAGCAGGGCGGCAAACCGGGCGTCGTTGCCGCTGCCCAGCACCTCGGCGGGCTGGTCGGCCAGTGCTTCTGCCTTCAGCACGATGCACTCGATGCCAAGAGCCTCGGCAGCCTGCCGTGCGGCTGCTGCCCAAGCGCTCTGGTCAGCGGCCAGCTGCACCACAGCCCCGGCCACGCCAAAGCCCTGCTGCTGCAAAATGCGCACAACAACGCCGCAGTCCACAGTGCCGTCCATGCTGACAAGCACCTTGTCCTGTGTTTCGTAGGTGTCGAACCCGTTGCCGGGCAAAAATGCGTCGCTCATGTTCCTTGCCTCCCGCCATGTGCTTTGCTTTGTGCTACGGCCAGCTGGTCGCAGCGTTCGTTTTCGGGTGGCCTGCGTGGCCTTTTACCCAGACGTAGGTGATCTTGTGCCGTGCTTCCTGCTCCAGCGCCTGTGCCCATAAGTCCGGGTTCAGGGCAGGGGAGCCGTCGGCTTTTTTCCAGCCCCGGCGCTTCCAGCCCTTGGCCCAGCCCTTTTCCAGCCCGTTGATGACGTACTGGCTATCGGAGCACAGCCGCACCTCGCAGGGCTCCTTGAGCTGGCGCAGCGCCTCGATAAAGGCCGTCAGCTCCATGCGGTTGTTGGTGGTGCTGGCGTCGCCGCCGCTCAGTTCCTTTTCGTACACCTTGCCGTCAAAGCGGTAACGCAGCACCGCACCCCAGCCGCCCGGGCCGGGGTTGCCGCTGCAAGCGCCGTCTGTGTACACCTCTACCTGTTTCATGGGGTTCTCCTTATAGAATAGAATACCTTTATTTAGCGCTATTTTGCCCGTGATGTCAAGAGCCAATGTATACGCCGGCCCAGTTTTGCCAAACCTTGGAATTTCGAAAAACCGGTGCGAGATACTATACTTAGCGTAACAAAATGCGTATAGGGGTGCACCAAAGGTGTGCGCCCGGCTGTTCCGGCAGAAACGCCACGGTCGCATCGAACAGATGGACTTACCTGGCCAAGAACCTCTTGCGGAACCAACAGCGCTGCTGCAAAAAGCACGCTGAACGATAAATTCTATACGATGCATCAACCGGAAGCCGATGCAGTTTCAGGTGCTTCCCTGTGCAAGGTACGGCTGCTCTCCCCGGTGGGGGCGCGGCCTGACCTGCAATTGAATCTGGAGGTAAAGAATGGCTCAAACAAAAGAAAATAACCCCGCACCCCGTGCAAAAGCCCCGGCAGCGCCCAAGGCAGCTGCCGCAAACGGCACTGTTCCCGCAGGGGAAAAGCACACCCGTCCCACTACCCGCCGCCCCTACTATAACCGCCGCCCGCGCCGTGCGCAGCAGCCCAAGGAGGCAGCGACTCCCATCCATATCTACCCGCTGGGCGGTCTGGGCGAGGTCGGCAAGAACATGACCGTCTACGAGTGCAACGGCGATATGATCATCGTGGACTGCGGTCTGGTGTTCCCGGACAGCGAGATGTTCGGCGTGGACATGGTCATCCCGGACTTCACCTTTGTGGTGCAGAACAAGGATAAAATCAAGGGCCTGCTCATCACCCACGGCCACGAGGATCACATTGGCAGCATTCCCTATCTGCTGCAAAAGATCAGCCTGCCGGTGTACGGCACCCGCCTGACCTGCGGCCTGATCAAAAACAAGCTGGAGGAGTTCGGCCTTGCCGGTAAGACCAAGTTTGTGGAGATCGTGCCCCGGCAGAAGATCAAGCTGGGCTGCTTTACCGTGGAGCCCATCCATGTGAACCACTCTATCCCGGATGCCGTGGCCTTTGCCATCGACAGCCCCGCCGGTACCATCATCCAGACCGGCGACTTTAAGATCGATTACACCCCGCTGGCCTGCGGCGTGACCGACCTGTCCACTCTGTCCGAGTACGGGCAGCGCGGTGTGCTGGCCTTGCTGAGCGACTCCACCAACTCGGAGCGGCCGGGCTTTACCGCCACCGAGCAGAAGGTGGCTGCCGGTGTGCGCAGCCTGTTTGCCCGCGCCCGCAATAAGCGCATCATCATCGCAACCTTTGCCTCCAACATCTACCGCATTCAGCAGATCATTGACCTGGCGGTGGAGAACGGCCGCAAAGTGGCCGTGAGCGGCCGCAGCATGGTCAACAACACCGCCATGGCGCAGGAGCTGGGCTATATGCACATCCCGGAGGGGACTCTGATCAGCGTGGACGAGCTGAACCAGTACCCGCCGGATCAGGTGGTGCTTATTACCACCGGCAGCCAGGGCGAGCCCCTGAGCGCGCTGAGCCGCATGGCCTCCTGCAGCCACCGTCAGGTGCGGGTGGGCCCCGGCGACTTCATCATCATCTCCGCCAACCCCATCCCCGGCAACGAGAAGAGCGTGACCAAGATCGTCAACAGTCTGCTGCTGCTGGGCGCAGAGGTCATCTACGAGAGTATGTACGATGTGCACGTTTCCGGTCACGCCTGTCAGGAAGAGCAGAAGCTGATGCTCACCCTGACCAAGCCCAAGTACTTCCTGCCCGTGCACGGCGAATATAAGCAGCTGAAAAAGCACGCCCTCACCGCTGCAAGTCTGGGCATCCCCACCAGCAATATCCTCATTGCAGAAAACGGCTCTAACGTTATCCTCTCGCAGGACGAGATGAAGCTGGGTGAGCCGGTGACCGCCGGTGCCGTCATGGTGGACGGCCTTGGCGTGGGCGATGTGGGCAATGTGGTGCTGCGGGACCGCAAGCACCTCTCTGAGGACGGCCTTGTCATCATCGTGGCTACCGTGGACAGCAAGACCGGCAAGGTGCTGGCCGGGCCGGATCTGGTAAGCCGGGGCTTCGTGTATGTGCGCGAGAACGAGAGCCTGATGGACGGTGCCCAGAGCATTGTGGAAAATGCGCTGGAGCGCTGTGTGGACGAGCACGTCCGAGACTGGAACAGCGTAAAGACCCGTGTGCGTGAGGCACTGAGCAGCTATATCTACCGGCGCACCAAGCGCAGCCCGATGATCCTGCCGATCCTGATGGAGGTCTGATCCGGGCGCACCGCAAGGCGGTGCAGCGTCTGAGGAGGCAAAAAAACCAATGAAACGTAAACCAAGATGGACACTGGAAATGCTCACGGCCAGTCTGGCGGTGCTGTGCTGCCTTTTGCTGCTGGTGCTGCTGGTGCAGCGCCCCATGGCATGGCCGCTGCTGGCTGTGCTGGTGGTGCTGTGGGGCATAGGGGCAACCCTGTTTCGCTGCAAGCTGCGCAGTTGGGTGGTGCGCTGGACAAGCGGCACCACCTTTGAAAAAATCCAAGGTGCAGTTCAGTCTGGAGCCCCTTTCCCAGCCTGCGGCGCTGCTTTCCGGCGAGACGGTGCTGTGGTACAACAGTCAGTTCCGCACCCGTCTGCTGGGCGGGCAGGATGTGCTGGCCAGCCGGGTGCAGAAGCTGCTGCCCGGGCTGGATCTGCAACTGTGCCGCAAGCGTGAGGGACAGCTGCTGACCCTTGCCGACGGCTACTGGAGCGTGCACAGTTCCACCGTGCCCGGCGAAGCCGAAAGCATGACCCTGCTTGTGCTGAACGAGGAGACCGAGCTGCGCCGCATCGAGGCAGAGTATAAGGCCAGCCGTCCGGGGTATCTTGCCTTTCAGCTGGACGGCTACGACGATGTGTTCGGGGATCTGATGGACAGCGAACGCGCCCGCCTGCTGGAGGGCGTCAACCGCATTCTGGAGGAGATGATCGGGCGCGGCAGCGGCTTTCTGCGCCGGGTAGGCAGCGGCGGCCGCTACATCGCAGTGGTGGAGGAGCGCCAGCTGGAGCAGTTCGCCAACCGCGGCTACGATGTGCTGGATAAGATCCGCGCACTGGACCCCAGCGTGAGCCTTTCGCTGTCCATTGGTATCGGACGCGGTGCGCGCACCCTGCGGGAAGCGCAGGATATGGCAGAGCACGCGCTGGATATGGCGCAGGGACGCGGCGGCGATCAGGCCGCTGAGATGACGCTGGACGGCTTTACTCTCTACGGCGGCGTGAGCCACGGCGTGGAAAAGCGCAGCAAGGTGCGCAGCCGCCTTGTGGCCGACCAGCTGGTCAAGTTGATCAAGGAAGCCGACCATGTGGTCATCATGGGTCACCGCATGAGCGATCTGGACGCCATCGGTGCAGCTGAGGGCGTGCTGCGCATTTGTAAGATCTGCGATGTGCCGGCGGTCATCGCCGTCCGGCGGGACGCTACACTGGCGGCCAGTCTGATCGATGCACTGTGCAAGGCGGGGCAGAAGGATGACTTCATCGACCCCAAGGACGCCCTGCCCATCATTTCTAAGCGTACCCTGTGTATCGTGGTGGATACATATCAGGTGGGCCTTGTGGAAAGCAAGGACATTCTGGAAAAATGCGGCAAGGTGGCAGTCATCGACCACCATCGCAAGGGCGTGGGCTACATCGAAAACCCGGCGCGCGTCTGCCACGAGCCCTATTCTTCCTCGGCCAGCGAGCTGGTCACCGAGCTGTTGCAGTATGTGGGCTAGCGGGACGACAAGCCCAACCGCGTGGAAGCCGAAGGTCTGCTTGCCGGCATCCTGCTGGATACGCAGGACTTTACCCTGCACACCGGTGTGCGCACCTTTGAAGCTGCTGCTGCTCTGCGCCGCTACGGCGCAGAGACCGAGCGGGTGCGCAGGTTGTTCGATGTGACCATGGTGGAGTACAACGCCAAGGCCGATCTGGTGGAAAAGGCGCAGATGTACAAAAACTGTGCCATCTCCATCGGCGGCGAGGTCGCCCCGGAAGCCCGGGTCGCCATTGCGCAGGCTGCCAACGACCTGCTGCGCATTCAGGGCGTGGACGCCAGCTTTGTGGCGGTGCAGGTGGGCAACGGGGTCAACGTCTCTGCCCGCAGCATGGGTGCCGTGAATGTGCAGGTGATCATGGAGTCGCTGGGCGGCGGCGGTCATCAGACCATGGCAGCAGCCCAGTTAAAGCATATCACCCGCAGGCGGCACGCAGCCGCATTCAGGACGCCATCGACCAATATTATCTCTCCCAGAAAAAAGACTACGCCGGAAGCACGACCGGCAAAAGGGGAATAAAACATGAAACAGTATGATTATCTTATCGTTGGTGCCGGTCTGTTCGGTGCCGTGTTTGCCCACGAGGCCAAAAAAGGCAGGCAAAAAGTGTCTGGTCATTGATAAGCGCGACCATATCGCGGGCAATATCTACACCGAGAATGTGGAGGGCATCAATGTGCACCGCTACGGCGCACATATCTTCCACACCAACAACAAGGCTGTGTGGCAATATGTGAACCAGTTTGCAGAGTTCAACCGCTACACCAACAGCCCGGTGGCCAACTACCATGGCCAGATCTACAACCTGCCCTTCAACATGAACACCTTCAACAAGATGTGGGGCGTTGTGACCCCTGCCGAAGCGCAGGCCAAGATCGAAGAGCAGAAGGCCGCTGCAGGCATCACCGACCCGCAGAACCTCGAGGAGCAGGCCATCAGCCTTGTGGGCACCGATATCTACGAAAAGCTCATCAAGGGCTACACCGAAAAGCAGTGGGGCCGCCCCTGCGATCAGCTGCCCGCCTTTATCATCAAGCGGCTGCCCGTGCGCCTGATCTACGACAACAACTACTTCAACGCCCTGTATCAGGGGCATCCCCAATGGCGGCTACACCGCCATGGTGGAAAAAGATGCTGGCCGGTACCGAGGTGCGCCTGGGCGTGGATTATCTGGCTGACCGTGATGCGCTGGACGCGCTGGCAGAGAAGGTTGTCTACACCGGCCCGGTGGACGCATACTTCGGCTATCGTCTGGGTGCACTGCAGTACCGCAGCGTGCGGTTTGAGACCGAGGTGCTGGACATGCCCAACTATCAGGGCAATGCGGTGGTGAACTACACCGACGCCGAGACCCCCTACACCCGCATCATTGAGCATAAGCACTTTGAGTTCGGCACCCAGCCCAAAACGGTCATCAGCCGGGAGTACAGCGCCGAGTGGAAAAAGGGCGACGAGCCTTACTATCCCGTCAACGACGAAAAGAACGGCGCGCTGTACCAGCAGTACAAGGCTCTGGCCGATGCCGAGGGCGGCGTGATCTTCGGCGGCCGTCTGGGCGAGTACAAATACTACGACATGGACAAGGTGATCGAGGTAGCGCTGGACGTGGCCGCAAAGGAACTGGCATAAGGAGCATAAATGCTCCGGTTTGCTGCCGCAAAAAGGCGTCCCCTTGGGGGAGCTGTCGCCGCAGGCGACTGAGGGGGTAGGGGTGCAGCGGAGGACATTTGAAATGCTGCCCCGCTTCCTCTTGCCCAAAAACGACAAATGCGCTATACTATTACCATAAGACTGCACCGGTTTTCCGGTGAGAAGTGAGGGATACTATCATGAAAGTGATTCTGAAGCAGGATATCAAGGGCATCGGTAAGAAGGACGAGATCCACGAGGTCTCCGACGGCTACGCCCGCAACTACCTGTTCCCGCGCAAGCTGGCCGCTGTGGCAGATGCCAGCGCTGTGAACATGGCCCGCGGCAAGGAGGCCGCAGCCGATTTCCACGAAGCTGAGAATGTGGCAGCCGCCAAGGCTCTGGCTGCCAAGATCGAAGGCAAGACCGTGACCATCAAGGCCAAGGGCGGCGCATCCGGCCGTCTGCACGGCAAGGTGACCGGCAAGGAAGTTGCCGAGGCACTGGCTGCGCTGGCAGGTGCACCCATCGACAAAAAAGAAGATCGAGCTGGAGACCAAGGACATCAAGGATGCCGGCGTGTTCAACGGCAAGGTCCGTCTGTACGTTGGCGTCGTGGCTTCCTTCAAGATTCAGGTGGAAGTGGAACAGGCCTGATCTGTGTGCCGTTTGCGCCCCCTCACAGCAGGGGGCGCTTTTTTGGCTTTACAGGATGCTTTGGATTTTGGATAAGGACAAACTACTATGCCGAACGAACGACGTTATTCCAATGAACTGAATCTGGAGAGCGTGGGCATCAATCTGCCTTACAATATGCAGGCGGAGCAGAGCGTGCTGGGCGCGGTGCTGCTCAAGCCAGACACTTTGACCGATCTTGTGGAGATCATCAAGCCGGAAATGTTCTACACCCGGCAGAACGCCCAAATCTGGACGGAGATGCTGCGCCTGTTCACCAACGACCAGACCATCGATTTTGTCACCCTGCTGGATGCGGTGGTGTCCGATGGTGTGTTCCCCAGTGCAGACGAAGCTAAGATCTACCTGACCGGTCTGGCAGAAACAGTGCCCAGCATCTCCAATGTAAAGGCCTACGCCCAGATCGTGCAGGAAAAATATCTGGTGCGTCAGTTGATGGGTGTCGCCAAGGACATCTTGCAGGACGCCGGGGACGAGCCGGACGCCGACCTTCTGCTGGAAAACGCCGAGCAGCGCATCTACGAGATCCGCTCCGGCCGCGATTCCAGCGCCCTGACCCCGCTTTCGTCCAGCATGGTGGAAACGCTGACCAACCTGCAAAAGATCAGCGGCCCGGATGCGGACAAGTACAAGGGCATCCCCACCGGCTTCCGTCTGCTGGACACCGTGCTTACCGGCCTTGGCCGCGGCGATCTGGTCATTCTGGCAGCCCGTCCCGGCATGGGCAAGACCAGTTTTGCGCTGAACATCGCCACCCGCGTGGCCATGCAGCAGAAGGTGCCGGTGGCTATCTTCAGTTTGGAAATGACCAAGGAGCAGCTGACTAACCGTATCCTCTCGTCAGAGGCCGGTATCGACAGTCAGGCCTTCCGTACCGGCGCACTGCGCGCCGAGGACTGGGAGTATCTGGCGCTGGCCACCGAAAAGTTGCACGATGCACCGATCTATATGGACGATACCTCCGGCATTACCATCACCGAGATGAAGGCCAAGATCCGCCGGGTGAATCAGGATCCTGCCCGCCCCAACGTGGGTCTGATCGTCATCGACTATTTACAGCTGATGACCACCGGCCAGCGCAGCGAGAACCGGGTGCAGGAGATCAGCGACATTACCCGAAACCTGAAGATCATGGCCAAGGAGCTGAACGTTCCGGTCATCGCGCTGAGCCAGCTGTCCCGTGCGGTGGAAAAGCAGGGCAACAACTCCAGCCATCGCCCGCAGCTTTCTGACCTGCGCGACTCCGGTTCCATCGAGCAGGACGCAGACTGCGTTCTGTTCTTGTACCGCGATTCCTACTACGCCAGCCAGAACCCGGACGGTGCCGAGGTGGATGCCGATACCGCCGAGTGTATCGTGGCAAAAAGAACCGTCACGGCGAGACCAGCACCGTGCCGCTGGGCTGGGATGGTGCCCACACCCGCTTTATGGATGTGGACTTCAAGCGCTGATGGATGCCGCGATTCTTGCCCGGGTGGAGGACTTCTGCACCCGGGAGGGTCTTTTGCAGCCCGGCGCACCGCTGCGGGCTGGCAGCGGCAGTCTCCGGCGGGGCGGACAGCATGGCGCTGCTGCTCTTGCTGCGGCAGCTGCAGCCAAGGTTCGGCTATACGCTCTCTGCCTGCCATGTGAACCACGGTCTGCGCGGGCAGAGCGCCGACCGGGACGAAGCCTTTGTGCGGGCTGAATGCGCCCGCTTGGGTGTGCCGCTGCGGGTGTTCCATGCCGCAGAGCTGGCACTGCCCCCGGCGCACGCCGGGGAGGACTGGGCGCGCCGTCTGCGCTACACGGCCTTTGTGCAGCTGCAAGGGCAGGGGATAGATGCCATCGCTACGGCCCATACTGCAAATGACCAAGCGGAAACGCTGCTGCTGCGGCTGGCGCGCGGCACCGGGCTGCACGGTGCGGGCGGCATCCGGCCAAGGCGTGGGTGTTACCTGCGTCCGCTGCTCTGCCTGAGCCGTGCCGAGACCGAGGCCGTCTGCCGGGCAGCGGGGCAGCCGTGGGTCACCGACGAGACCAACGACACCGATGCCTACGCCCGCAACCGGCTGCGCCACAGCGCCCTGCCTGCGCTGGAAAGCACCAACGCGGCGGCGGTGCAGAATCTGGCACGGTTCTGTGAAAAGGCCGCGCGGGCAGATGCCTACCTTGCCGCCGGGGCTGCAAAGCTTCTGGCGGCGGCACGCCTGCCCGGTGCAGAACCGGCGTGGCAGCTGGCGCTTTTGCAGGCGGCAGACCCGCTGCTGCTGGAAACTGCGCTGCACAGCCTTGTGGCTCCGGTGCGGGACGCAGAGGAAAAATATGTGCAGCTGCTGTGCGCCGTGGTGCGGCAGGGCAGCGGCGCAGTACAGCTGACCGGACAGGTGCGCTTTTGCGCCGGGAACGGCTGCCTGCGGCAGGAAACGCTGCCGGACGCGCTGCCCCGGCAGCTGGAGAGCGCGCCGCAGCAAGTGCCCTTTTTGCCCGAAAAACAGCCGGAATTCCGGCTGCGCGGGGGCTGGAAAGGGAAAGCAGAGCTATTAAAAGCCGATTTTGAAGAAAAAATACAAGTCGTTCATAAAAAAGACTTAAAAAATCGGGCGGATTATGCTAGAATAACTACGTTGTACACTAGTCTTGTTCTGCGTGCCCGACAGCCGGGAGACCGCTTCCGGCCTGCGGGGCGGGGGTTGAGCAAACCGCTGCGCAAGTGGATGAACGAGACCGGTGTCCCGAATGAACTGCGGGATACGCTGCCGCTGCTTGCCAGCGGAAGCGAAATTTTATGGGTGTGTGGAGAAGGCTTTGCCGATGGCCTTGCACCGGACACGGAAAGCAGATGGATCCTGCACTTGGATGCAGAGATCGAAACACAGGAGGAAAAAACAAATGAGTATGCACGATGATATCAAGACCGTTCTGGTCAGCGAAGAGCAGCTGAAGGCCAAGGTGGCAGAGCTGGGCGCTCAGATCAGCCGGGATTATGCCGGTAAAAATCTGGTGCTGGTGTCCATCCTCAAAGGGCTCGGTGGTCTTTATGGCCGACCTGATGCGGGCTGTGAGCATTCCCTGCAATATCGACTTTATGGTGGTCTCTAGCTACGGCGGCAGCAACACCATCACCAGCGGTCTGGTCAAGATCATCAAAGATCTGGACGGTGATCTGTCTGGCAAGGACGTGCTGATCGTGGAGGACATTCTGGACACCGGCGTCACCCTGTCCAACCTTGTGCCCATGCTCAAGATGCGCAACCCGAACTCCGTTAAGATCTGCACCATCCTTGATAAGCCCAGCCGCCGCAAGGCCGACGTCCAGCCGGATTACGAGGGTTTTCAGGTGCCGGACGAGTTCGTGGTGGGCTTCGGGCTGGACTACGATGAAAAATACCGCAACCTGCCCTATGTCGGCGTGCTGAAGCCCGAGGTCTACACGAAGTAACCTGTCCATTATAAAAATCCAGAACTGGAGTTGATTTTTTTTGCAACCGAAGAAACCCCGTTTCAATCCGCTGGTGATCGCCATTGTGCTGGCAGCCGTGCTGATGGTGTGGTCGGTGCTGGGCGGCACCGGCGGCAGCGCCAGCGGCTCCTCTATGGCTTATTCCACGGTGGTACACTATTTTGAGAGCAATCAGGTCACCAAATTCTCGCTGGATCTGAATACCGGCGTGATCACCATGACCCTGAAGGAGGGTGCACAGGAGCTGCCCAACGCTGCCGAGCAGACCACCACCCAGTCCACGGGCGGGCTGCTTTCCGGCCTGCTGTCCTCCTCTTCCGCTGCCCCCACCGGGGTAAAGAAGAACGATGACGGCACCGAGACGGTCAGCTATAAGCTGCCCTACGCCCGGATGTTCGTGGACCATGTGTCGGACTACATCGCCCAGTACGATGCAGCCAACCCCGATGCACCCATGGTGTACGACTATGTGCCCGCCAAGGAAACCATCCCCTGGATGGAGATTTTGTTCTATCTGGCTATGCTGGGCTGCACAGGTTTCCTGCTGTTCTCCATGATGCGCGGCGGTGCCGGTGGCGGCGGCATCATGAACGTAGGCAAGGCCAAGGTGAAGGACGAGCACGAGAACAAAAAGACTGCTACCTTTGCCGATGTGGCCGGTGAGGACGAGGAAAAAGAGGAACTCAAGGAAGTTGTGGAGTTCCTCAAGAGCCCGGATAAGTTCAATACGCTGGGTGCCCGCATCCCTCACGGCGTGCTGCTGGTAGGCCCTCCGGGTACCGGTAAGACCCTGCTGGCGCGCGCCTGTGCAGGCGAGGCCGGGGTGCCCTTCTACTCCATCTCCGGTTCAGACTTTGTGGAGATGTACGTGGGCGTGGGTGCCTCCCGTGTGCGCGATCTGTTCGACAAGGCGAAGAAGAATATGCCCAGCATCATCTTTATTGATGAGATTGATGCGGTGGGCCGCCAGCGCGGCGCAGGTCTGGGCGGCGGTCATGACGAACGGGAGCAGACCCTGAACCAGCTGCTGGTGGAAATGGACGGTTTCGACGCCAACGAGGGCGTTATCGTCATCGCCGCCACCAACCGGGCCGACATCCTGGACCAGGCCCTGCTCCGCCCCGGCCGGTTTGACCGGCGGGTGTATGTGGGCCTGCCCGATGTGAAGGGCCGCGAGGACATTCTGCGGGTGCACACCCGCAACAAGCCCCTTGCACCGGACGTCTCCCTGAAGGTCATTGCCCAGCGCACCGCCGGTTTTGCCGGTGCAGACCTTGAGAACCTTGTCAACGAAGCCGCGCTGCTGGCAGCCCGCCGCAACCGCAAGGCCATTACCATGGAGGATATCGAGGAAGCTTCAATGAAGGTGATGGCCGGCCCCGAGAAGAAGAGCCGCGTGGTCACCCCGGAGGAGAAAAAAAGCTCACCGCCTACCACGAGGCCGGTCACGCTGTGGCAGGCTTCTACTGCAAGCACCATCCCCGCGTGCACGAGATCACCATCATCCCGCGCGGTCAGGCCGGCGGCTACACCATGTATCTGCCCGAGAAGGATCGCAGCTATGTGACCAAGGGTGAAATGTTTGAGGACATCGTGTCCAGCTTGGGCGGCCGCGTGGCCGAGCAGCTGATCTTGGAGGACATCTCCACCGGTGCTTCCAACGACCTGCAGCAGGCCACCAACATCGCCCGCCAGATGATCACCCGCTACGGCTTCTCCGAGCGTCTGGGACCCGTGGTCTACGGCACCTCGCAGGAGGAGACCTTCCTTGGCCGTGATTTTGGTCAGGGCAAGGGTTACAGCGAGACCACCGCTGCCGAGATCGACAGCGAGACCCGTGATATCATCGACGAGGCTTACGAGACCTGCCGCCGCACCTGACCGAGCACATCGACCAGCTCCATGCGCTGGCAAAGGCTCTGATGGAGCGCGAAAAGCTCAACGAGGAGCAGTTCAACACCATTATGGCCGGCGGCACCCTGCCCCCCTGCGAGGACGCAAAGCCCGAGCAGGCGCAGCCCGACCAGACCGTGCAGCCTGCCCCGGTGCAGCCCGCAGAGCCTGCCCAGACCGCTGAGCGCGCCGAACCCGCCGAGCAGGCCGAGCCTGTCCAGCCGGAAGTGCCGCAGCCGGATGCCCCGGAGCAGCAGGACTAAGCTTTTTTTAGGAAAGGAGCGAGCATCGTGGAGGAAAATTTTAACCCGGTCGCCCAGACCCGTGCAAACTATTATACCCCCGGCAGCCCGGTGCAGTTCGTCTGCGTGGAACTGCTCAAAGGGGATGTCAGCGGCGAGCACGCTGTCTGCCTGACCTTCAAGAATATTTCCCGCGTGACCCTGACCGCACTGGAGATCCACTTCAAGTGCAAGGGCGTGGACGGTGTGATCCTGTGCGAGGACAAGTTCGAGTACCGGGATCTTCAGGTAAAGCCCGGCGAGCTGTTCGGGCAGGACGATGCCGTGTTCATCACGGCAAAGGCAATCACCAGCGTGGATGTTTCGCTGTGCAATGTGTACAACGGCAAGCGTGTGGTGCATCTGGACGGCATCAAGCGTGTGCGTCTGCCTGCGCCCCGCCGTCTGGCCCCGGAGCTGCAAAAGGCGCTGGAAGCCCGCATGAACCGCACCGGGCTCAAGTATCAGCCGCAGGTGTTCGAGAACGGCTGGTACTGCGCCTGCGGTGCCTTCCACCCCACCGAGGAGGATACCGTTTACTGCTCGGAGTGCGGCTGTGACCGCATTCTGCTGCAGAACGCGCTGAACACCCTGCTGCAGCCCGCCGCCCCGGCAGACGAGATGGAAATGCCCCTCAGCGCCCCGGCGGCTCCCGCAGCGCCCGCTGCGGTGGAGGAGCCTACCCGCATCGTGGGTGCAGCTCCTGCCGCCCCGGCAGCGCCCGCAGAGGAGCCCACCCGGGTCATGGGCGCAACGGTTTACCAGCCGAAGGCAGCCCCGTCCAGCCCATCTCGGAGCCTACCCGGGTGCTGGATGCCCCCGCCCGCGCACCGTATTCCGGCGCTGCTGTGGCAGACGAGGGCACCCGCGTGATGCCCGCCGCCGCCCGCCGTCCGGCTCCGGCTCCGGTGCGTCAGCCCGCGCCTGTGGAAGAGGACGAGGAGTACGAGGACAGCCGGGACAGCGTGGCAGAAGCGCTGATCCGCTGGGTGCCGCCCATTACGGCCATCCTGTGTGCAGCCATTGCGCTGTGCGGCTTTGTGTACTACCAGTTCGTGCTGTAAAATAAACTATCCCGGCGGAGGGGGGCAACGTGCCTTCTCCGCCTTTTTTGTGCATTGCACAGAAAGGAAATACCATGCCGGAACAAGCTTTACAGGTGGCTTTTGAGATCAAGACCGCCTGCGATGAGATCAGCCGCCGCCTGCTGCGCTGGCACTGGGAGCGCAAGCCCGGGGCACACAGTCTGGATGCACTGCTGGAGCATATTGCCGCCCGCAAGCAGGAAAGCCCGGATTACTACGACCGTATGCCGGACCTTACCGGCAAGACCAGCTGGCAGCAGCTGGACACCACCCTGTGTATGCGGGTGCTGCTGGACCCGGAGACCGATGCCGCCCGCCCGCTGGATCTGCTGGGCAACACGGCACACCCCTCTGCCGCACGCCATGCCTGCAACGCCATCCGCACCGCCCGCAACGAAGCTGCCCACGCGGCGGTTGCAGCGGACGGCGCACAGGCAGCCCTGCTGTTTAATGAAGCCATCGAGGCGCTGGAGGAGGGCTACGCCGGTACCGCCTTTAAAGAAAACGAGCTGGCGCAGTATTACCGCGAAGCCGAGGACTACCTGAGCCGATGCAGCGAGGGCAAACCCCTTAAAGTGCGCCAGAGCAGCCCGCAGAACGCACAGCAGGGGAAGGCTGCCGCACGCAGCAAGCCCCGCGATCCCCAGCAAACCCGCAGCGCCAAAAAAGTACCGCCGGGCGGCAGAATACCTCTGCCCGCAGCCGCAGCACCGGTATAAAGCAGAGCCGCAGCACGGCATCCCGCAGCAAAAAGCAGCAGACCGGCGGCGAGAGCAGGGCGGCGCTGGGCATTATTCTGGCGGCGCTGGTGCTGGGACTTATCGCACGCGCCATCAGCATGGGACTTGTGTAATTGCAATGTTTTGCGATTCTGGCGGTAAATTGGAAAGCAAAAACGTTTGTGCTGTACAAAACAACCAAAAAAACAGCAGACTGTCCCGCAGAAAAACGGTCATTGCACCTCTTGCGGGAAATGTGAAACGGATTTATAATAAGCATGAAAACGTTTACACATTGCCACCGAAGAGGGAACGGAGAAAATACCCCATGACCATCAGTGATATTGCAAAGCTGGCAGGTGTTTCCAGCGCTGCGGTCAGCCGCTATCTGAACGGCGGCCCCCTCAGCGAACAGAAACGTGCCGTGATACAAGCCGTAGTGGAAAAGACCGGTTACAGCCCGGACACTGCCGCCCAGACCCTGCGCACCGGAAAGGTGCGTCAGGTGGGGTCATCGTGCCCAGCATCAGCTCCCAGTCGGTGGGGCAGATCACCAGCGGCATTGCGGCCGAACTGGGCGCAAGCCGCTACCTGATGCTGCTGGCAGACACCGAACTGGACGAGCAGATGGAACTGGAATATCTTACAGCATTGCAGCGCAACCATGTAGCCGGTATCATTCTGCTGGGCTATGATTCCAGCCCGCAGCTGTGCAAGGCACTGAAGGACTGCCGTGTGCCCGTGGTGGTAACAGGACAGCGCTTTTTGCAGACCTGCCCTGCGTTTATAACGACGACCGCGCTGCCGCCCGCGACCTGACCCGGAAGATGCTGGAGCATGGCCGCAGAAATATCGTGTACATCGGCGGCAGCGAACAGGACGCCGCCACCGGCATTGCCCGCCGTCAGGGTGTGCAGGACGCTCTGCGGGAGGTGGGACTAAACGCGGATGGTCTGCCCCGCGCCTACTGCGCCGCCTTTTCCATGGAAGAGGGACACCGCTGCATGGAGGAGCTGCTGGCACGCTGCCCGCAGCTGGACGGTGTGGTCTGCGTGACCGACACCGTGGCCTTTGGCGCATTGCAGGTGCTGCGCGCTGCCGGGCGCAGGGTAGGGCAGGATGTCGGCCTTGCCGGCATCGGAGACAACTGGGCAGGCAAGGTGGTGGAACCCGGCCTGACCACCATCCGCTTTTATCAGCGGCAGGTCGGGCAGGAAGCTGCCCGGATGCTGCTGCAAAGCATAGAACATACTGAGCCGGACGCTGCACCGGTGCGCCAGACCACGCTGGGCTATACGCTGGTAGAGCGCGGCTCACTGTAAAAAAAAGAGGAACGAATGAAACAAAAACTGATTTTTTTAGATATCGACGGCACTCTGCTGCCCCCGGGCGAGATGCTGATCCCCCAAAGCACGGTGGAAGCGCTGCGCAAGGCGCACGCCAACGGCCACAAGCTGTTTTTGTGCACCGGGCGCAATCTGCGCATGACCCAGCCGCTGCTGGACTACGGCTTTGACGGCGCGGTATGCAGCGCCGGCGGTTATGTGTTCTGCGGGGACAAGGTACTGGTAGACCTGCCTATGGAGCCGCAGCTGGCAGAGGGTGTGCGCAGCGCCATGGAGCGCCACGGCGTGGAGTGCACGCTGGAAGCGCGGGACGCCACCTACGGCAGCCTGAAGATGATCGAGCGCTGGAGTTTTACCCACCGGGATGCAGGCAATCTGAACAGCGAAGCCGCCCGTTGGCGCAAGGCCATGGAGGACGGCATGACCATGAGTCCGCTGGCTGATTACAAGGGCGAGCCGCTGTATAAGATCGTGTATATCGCAGAGCGCAGCGAGGACTTGGACGAGGCTAAGCGCCTGTACGAGGACAGATTCGTGTTCTGCGAGAGCAAGCTGGACGGTCTGAACGGCGGCTATGTGAACGGCGAGCTTATCAACCGTAAATTTGACAAGGGACGCGGCATCAAGGCTGTCTGCGACTATTTGGGCGTGCCCCTGCAGAACAGCATCGGCTTTGGCGACAGCGACAACGACCTGCAGATGACCGATGTGGTCGGCATCAGTGTTTGTATGGCCGACGGCTCTGCAAGCTTGAAGCACGCTGCGACCGCATTGCCCCTCGGTGTACGAGGACGGCATCGCCAAGGAGTTTGCAGTCTTGGGGCTGATTTGACATATCTTTGTAAAAATAGGGCAGGGGAACGTCCGCAGATGTTCCCCTGCCCTAAAAATTATAAATAATTCTCCCGCATTGTTTTGCAATAAAAGGAGCACCGCACAAAGAACTGTGCGGTGCTCCTTTTGGTTCATAAATCAGTAGTGCAGATCCTCTGCGGTCAGGCTTTCCAGCACGGGCAGCATGGCAGCGGCTTCAGCCTTGGCGGCAGGCAGATCCATATCGCGGTAGTTGCCGCACTCCACTTCGCTGGCACCGGGCACGGCACCCTCAAAAGGCGGCCATAAAGTGGTAGGACTCCACGGTCAGCTCCAAAGCCTGCGCAGGGGTCAGCCCCGGGTGAGCAGGTAAAAGCCGGTGCGGCAGCCCATGGGGCCCACATAGATCACCCCATCCTGAAAGGCACTATTGCGTGCGTAGGTGGCAAACAGATGCTCCAGCGTGTGGGCAGCAGCCGTGGACAAGTAATCGCCCTGGTTGGGCTTCTTCATGCGGATGTCCCAAGTGAGCACATCGCCGTCCTGACGGCTCAGGTACATGCCCCGGTCCAGCTTGGTATGGTCAACACAGAAGCTCGCAATGCGTTCCATTGTGTCGCCCTCTTTCTCAGGCCTGCAGGCGCTGCACGCTGCCGTGTGCGCAGTCTACGGCGATCATCAGGCCGTCACGGATGTGAGAGGTAGCACCCGCGGCACCCACGACGGTGGGCTTGAGCAGAGCCTTGCCGGCAATGGCGGCATGGCTGTTCAGGCCGGGCTCCTCCACCACCAGAGCGGCAGCGTCGCGCACATAGTTCAGCATCTCGTTGCTGGTGGAAGGAACCACCAGCACCATGCCGGGCTTGAACTTGGCACGCACCTCGTCCAGGGTGCGGCACACGCAGGCCTTGCCGGTGGCGTTGGACACCTCGGCGTTCTCCGGGCCGACGCCCACACCGGTGGCCAGGCAGTTGCCCACCATGTGGATCTTGATCATGTTGGTGGTGCCGGAAATGCCCACGGGCACGCCGGCGGTCACCACGGCCAGCTCACCGTTGTGCAGGAAGCCGTTTTCCTTGGCCAGAGCGGTGGACATTTCGATCAGCTCGTCGGTGCTGTGCGCCAGAGGCATCATCAGGGAGGTGATGCCCCAGCTCAGGGACAGCTGACGCTGCACCTGCTCCTTCATGACGCAGGCGATGATGGGCTGCTGCGGGCGGTACTTGCTCAGCAGGCGGGCAGTGGTGCCGGACTCGGACACGGTGACGATGGCAGCGGCGTTCACGTCCTTGGCGGTCAGGCAGGCGGCGTGTGCGGTCGCATCGCTCACGCTGATCTTGCCGTTGGTGGCCTCCGGTCAGGTACTCCACGCGGGCATGGTTCTCGGTCTCGGTACGCTCGGCGATGGCGGACATGGTCTTAAGGGCCTCCACGGGGTAGGCACCGGCAGCGGTCTCACCGGACAGCATGATGGCAGAGGTGCCGTCGTAGATGGCGTTTGCCACGTCCGAGATCTCGGCGCGGGTGGGGCGGGGGTTCACCATCATGCTGTCCAGCATCTGGGTAGCGGTGACGATGGGCTTGCCGAAGGAGAAGGAACGCTCGATGATGTTCTTCTGGATGCCGGGCAGCTCGGTAAAGTCAATCTCGACGCCCAGGTCGCCGCGGGCCACCATGACGGCGTCGGCGGCAGCTAAGATGCTGTCGATGTTGTTCACACCCTCGCGGTTCTCGATCTTTGCGATGATGCGGATGTTGGAGTCGTACTCGTTCAGCAGGTTGCGGATCTCGTACACGTCCTGTGCGGTGCGCACAAAGGAGCAGCGATGAAATCGTAACCCTGCTCGATGCCGAAGATGATATCGTCCTTATCGCGCTGGCTCATATACGGCATGGACAGATGCACGCCGGGCACGTTGACGCCCTTCTTGTTCTTGATCTTGCCGTTGTTCAGCACAGTGCAGACGATGTCGGTATCGTTCACGGTCTGGATCTGCAGTTTGATCAGGCCGTCATCCAGCATGATGGTGCCGCCGGGGGCCACATCCTGGGCAGATCCTTGTAGGTGATGGAGCAGATCTCCTTGGTGCCCTCCACATCGCGGGTGGTCAGGGTAAAGGTCTGGCCTGCAACCAGCATTCTCAACGCCGTTCTTGAAGTCCTTCAGGCGGATCTCAGGGCCTTTGGTGTCCAGCAGAGCAGCCACGGGCTTGCCCAGCTCCTCGCGCAGAGACTTGAGCAGCTTGTCCAGACGGACCCTTGTGCTCCTCGTGGGAGCCGTGGGAGAAATTGAAACGGGCCACGTTCATGCCGTTGGCGATCAGTTCACGCAGGACGCCGTCCTGGTCGGTGGAAGGGCCCAGGGTGCAGGTAATTTTCGTTTTTCTCATTCAAAATACCTCCGTCAACTCTCTCACTACCTATATCCGGCACAGCGCCCTGCAGGCTGCTGTGTATGACCAATGGGAGCAAAGGCTCCCGGTACAGCGGGTCGGTTTATGTGGCAGAGTGGAAAACACAAACTCTACCACCTATTATTATAATCGTTCCGGTGCAAGAGAGCAAGAGGAATTTTTGCTTGAATACAAGTTTTTGTGTCTGTTTATGTTTGTGAGAAGGATTGTGGAAAACTTAACGATGTGGCGCGGCTTTCTGTGGACTGCCTGATGGGGAAAACTGCTGTAAAACGTAAAAACTGATAAGAGCGCACAAGGCTGCTTCCTCTTGCATCTGAGGGGGTTTTTTTATAATAGGGGTAATAAAGTAGTACTGTTCCGGGGAACGCCCGGAGAATGGAGTGACCATTATGGAAAAACGCGTTTTTCTGATCGTGCTGGACAGCTTTGGCATTGGCGCAGAGCCGGACGCCGCTGCCTTTGGCGATGCAGGCACCAACACCCTGGGTGCCATTGCGAACCACCCCAATTTCAATTGCCCCAACCTGCGCAAGCTGGGCTTGTTCAACATTGACGGCGTGACCGCAGGGGAGAAAACGGATGCCCCGGCGGCTGCCTTTGCCCGCCTGCAGGAGCAGAGCATGGGCAAGGACACCACGATCGGCCACTGGGAGATTGCCGGTGTGGTCAGCCCGGAGCCGCTGCCCACCTTCCCCGAGGGCTTCCCGGAGGAGCTGATCCGGGAGTATGAGCAAAAGACCGGCCACAAGGTGCTGTGCAACAAGCCCTATTCCGGCACGCAGGTGCTGAAGGACTACGGCGAGCAGGCCATGCGGGAAAACGCCCTCATCGTGTACACCAGTGCCGACAGCGTTTTTCAGGTGGCCGCCAACGAGGAGCTTGTGCCGGTGCAGGAGCTGTACCGCTACTGTGAGATCGCCCGGGAAATGCTCAAAGGCAAGTACGGCGTGGGCCGCGTGATCGCCCGCCCCTTCCTTGGCAACAGCGCGGACACCTTCTACCGCACCACCAACCGCCACGACCTGAGCCTGAAGCCGCCCCCGCGCTACCATGCTGGATCTGCTGAAGGATGCCGGCAAGGACGTGATTGCCGTGGGCAAGATCTACGATATCTTTGACGGTGAGGGCGTGACCGAAAAGATCAAGACCACTGGCAACACCAACGGCATCGCCTTTACCAAGGCCTTGCAGACCCGGGATTTTGAAGGCATTGCCTTTGTGAACTTGGTGGACTTTGATATGCTTTACGGCCACCGCCGCGATGTGGCAGGCTACGCTGCCGCCGCTACGGAATTCGACCGTTTTCTGGCTGACTTCCTGCCGGGGATGCGGGAGGGCGATCTGCTCATGATCACCGCCGACCACGGCTGTGACCCCTCCTACACCAAGACCACCGACCATACCCGCGAGTATGTGCCGTATCTGGTCTGCGGCAAGGGCGTAAAGGCGGGTATGGATCTGGGCACCAAGCTGTGCTTCGGCACCATTGCCAAGACCATCTGCGAGTATCTGGAAGTGGACGCTTCCACGCTGGACGGCAAGAGCGTATGGCAGGAGATCCGGGCATAAAACGCCCCAGAAACAATAAGAACAGGAGCGTGAAACGATGCGTATTTATGATCTGATCGCAAAAAGCGCGACGGCGGCACCCACACCCGGGAAGAGCTGGAAGCTATTGTCAACGGCTTTGTCAGCGGGGAAGTGGCCGACTACCAGATGGCCGCATGGATGATGGCGGTGTATCTGCGCGGCATGACCAATGAGGAGACCGCTGAGCTGACCGATGTGATGGCGCACAGCGGCGTGATGGTAGACCTTTCGCCCATTCCGGGCATCAAGGCGGACAAACACTCGACCGGCGGTGTGGGCGACAAGACCACGCTGGTCATCGCGCCTATCGTGGCGGCCTGCGGGGTGAAGATCGCCAAAATGAGCGGCCGGGGCCTCGGCCACACCGGCGGTACCATCGACAAGATGGAGAGCGTGCCTGGCACCAGGACGGCCCTGACGCAGGAAGAGTTCTTTGCACAGGTCAACCGCATCGGTCTGTCGGTCATCGGCCAGAGCGAGGGCATCGCCGTGGCAGATAAAAAGATGTACGCCCTGCGGGATGTGACCGCCACCGTGAGCTGCATCCCGCTCATCGCGTCCAGCATCATGTCAAGAAGCTGGCTTCCGGCTCGGACGCCATTCTGCTGGACGTCACCACCGGCACCGGCGCCTTTATGAAGACTGTCGACCAGAGTATCGAGCTGGCGCAGCTGATGGTCGCCATTGGCACCCACCATGGCCGCCGGGTGGCTGCCATGATCACCGATATGGACACCCCGCTGGGGCACAACATCGGCAACAGCCTGGAAGTGATGGAGAGCATGGACGTGCTCAAAGGCCACGGCCCGGCAGACCTGACCGAGGTGTGCCTGCAATTGGCGGCCAACATGCTGGTACTGGCAGGCAAGGGCGATGCCGCCCACTGCCGCGCTATGGCCGAGGCTGTCATTGCGGACGGCTCTGCCTTTGCCAAGTGCAAGGAAATGTTTGCCGCGCAGGGCGGCGACATCCGGGTGCTGGATGATTACAGCCTGTTTGCACAGCCCGCCGCCAGCTACGAACTGCTGGCCGAGCAGGACGGCTACATTGTGGCCAACGATGCCGAAAAGATCGGCTCTGCCAGTGTGCTGCTGGGCGCAGGCCGCCAGAAAAAGGGCGACCCGCTGGACTTTTCCGCCGGCATCACCCTGCACAAAAAGCGCGGCGACTACGTCCACAAGGGCGAGAGCCTGGCGACCTTCTACGGTGCAGCGGACAAGTTTGAAGCCGCTGCCGCCGAGTACCGCAGCGGTCTTGTGTACGGCGCGGAAAAGCCGGAGGAAGCCCCGCTGGTATACGCCCTTGTCACCAAGGACGGCGTAGAGCGGTACTAAGATCTTTTACGCGGCGGGCGTACCCCAAAGAGTGGTTTTATAGGAGCGAAAATGTAAAAAAGCTGAACACCTGTTTTTTGCAGATGTTCGGCTTTTTTTGTATGCGTTTTAAGGGCTGCTATGTGCAGATATCTGCCGCCACGGTATACACTGCATGATAGTGCAGGGCATCCTCCTGCACGGTGCACTCCTCCCGGCGGGCGAAGATCTCCGCATCCGGGAAAGCATCGTGCAGCGCCCGCAGCCCCTGCAGCCGTGCCAGCGTAAGCGCCTGTGCTTCGGTGCGGTACATCATTTCCTGCTGCTGCCCGTAATAGATGGTCTCCTCCACCGCGCAGGGCAGGGGCAGGCCGAAAACCTCTAATTGCAGATGCCGGGTGCGGCACAGCCCGTCCCCGTCAGGCGCAGAGGGGGAAAGCGCGGCAGAATGCCCTGCAAAAACAGCTTGTAATTCGTTGTATTTTTGCCGGTCAGCTGCGGCATCGTCTCTGCCAGCAGAACGCTTTGGTCTGTCTGCCACTCCAGCTGCGCCACCACCGTGCCCGCCGCCGGGGCAAAAATCAAGGTGCCGTCCCGCTCGCTGCGCGCAGTGCCGATCAACCCCTGCCCGGCTTCCACAGTCTGCCCGGGGGCTACCAGCATAGTGCCGCTGGTAAGATTTGTACGCAGCACCGTCCCATTGCACTTTGCCCGCAGCCCGTGCAGCGTGCCTGCGGCGATCTCGGGGCGGGCATGGGCAGGGGCAGCTTCCACCGCAAGCCGGCCTTTTTCAAAATTCAGGCTTGCCCACGAGAACTCGCCGCTTTCCAGCAGGGCATACTCTCCGCAGCGCAGCAGCTCCTCGGTTACGGCAGTGCCGGGCTGCAGGCCGCAGCTGCGCAGCACTGCACCCGCCCGCGCCCGCTGCCCGGTGGTCAGGCTGCCGTAGTCCACCGCCCATATCAATCCTTGCAGCCAGACCAGCACCAGCCCCCAAGCGACAAGCCCCGCCCAAAGCCCCCTTGCGCTGCAGCAGCGGACGCAGCAAAAAATAAAACCCCATCCGTTTTTCCACTCGCAGCCGCACCCGCCTGTGCCGGGCAAGTGCGGCCAGCCGCCGGTACTGCCAAGCTGCGCAATGGGCGCAAAAGCCGCCGGGCAGGGAAGAAATGCCATATAAGTGCAGCCCTTGCCCGGCAGCGTCGGTCAAAAAGCGCCTCGGGGCTGCCGTTCCGGGCGGTAAAGCGTACCCCCGCCCAAAGGCTTGCAGCTTCCATGGCGGCCTCCTATTCATCGGAAAAATCGGTGCGCAAAACTGCCCCTGCACCGTCAGCCGGGCGGCGGTCAGGGTACAGATGCGCAGCCCGCTGCCGTATACCGTGAAACGCCCTTTCGCCAGCCGCAGGCACAGCTTGTTTTCATCAAAAACAACACTGTGCAAAAATGCTCGATCTCCATCCGGTCGCCGCTCAGGTATACGGCAGGGCGGCTGTAAAACCCGGGTGGCGGTTGTCGAAACAGCCCGCGCAGCCAGTCGCCCGGGGTGCGCCGGTCGTGGTGTGCTCTGGCCATCGTTGTCCCTCCGTATCTTTGTACATTGCACAGCCCATGCTTCCATATATAGGGAGGGGGAGGGCGTGCTTATGAGTAAAAGCTGCAAACGGCTGCATCCGGGGCTTTTTTTGCTGGGTGCAGCTACGGCTGCACTAGTGTTTGCCGCGCCGCAGACCTGCGCGGAAGCCTTCCGGCAGGGTCTTGCGCTCTGCGGCGGGTCGCTGCTGGTGTCGCTTTTTCCATTTCTGGTGGTGTCGGCGCTCATCATGCGCAGCGGCGCGGGCGAGGTGCTGGGCGTGCTGCTCTGGCCGGTGGTGCGTTGTATCGGTCTGCGCAGCCGCAGCGCGGGCAGTGTGCTGCTCATCGGCCTTGTGGGCGGCTTTGCCCCTGCCGCCGCCGCAGCTGCCGAGGCAGTCCGCAGCCGGGAGCTGACCCCGCAGGAGGCGTCGGCCCTTCTCCCGGCCTGCATCTGCTCCGGGCCATCCTTTGTCATTTTGACGGTAGGGGAGCAGCTGCTGGGCAGCCGCACAGCTGGGGATATGCCTGTTTGCTGCACAGGTGCTGGCGGGCTGGCTGACGGCGGCGCTGCTCTGCCGTGTCCGCAGCATACCGGAGCCTTTGCCCGCACCGCCCACCGCCGTGCAAGCAGCACCGCCGCCGGCGCTGGATGCCATCCTTGCGCAGGCGGCAGTGACCTACCTGAAATTATGCGGTTTTGTGCTGTATTTTCGCCTGCTGGCGGCAGGCTGTGGGCTGCTGCTGCCCGCGGTGCTTGCGCCCTTCCCGGCCATGCTGCTGGAGGTGTGCTCCGGCTGCGATTATGCGGCCCGCACCGGCCTGTGGGCCAGCAGTCTGTGCTGCGCCGCCCTCAGCGTACAGGGGGCATCGGTGCTGCTGCAGGTGCGCACCCTCTGCCCGCAGGAGGTCTCGTTCAAACCCTTGCTGTGGGGCAGGGTGCTGCATCTGCCGCTTTCGCTGGCGCTGTTTTATCTGGGCCTGCCGCAGAGCGCCGTGGAGAGCTTCAATACCCTGTGTGCCCGGGTGGTGCCCATGCAGCGGGTGCCGACAGACTGCGCTCTGCTGGTGTTCGCGGTGTGCTGCATCACGGCCTGCGAGGCCTGCCGCCTGACCGAGAAGAAGGCGCAAAATGCAGTTCCGGCAAACAAAAACTGCTCTGCGGCTTGCAAACCGCCGCAAAATGTGGTAACATAACTCTTGGTTATCATATTACCAAACGCAGCGACGGAGAGAGTAGGCGCTGCCTGCACAGCAAAGAGAGAAGCTTCACCGGCTGAAAAGGCTTCCATGTGCGGCAGGGGCTGGAGTTCGCTCCCGAGCGGTCTGCGCGAACGATGCGGGCGCATCTATTAGCACAGGACGGTTGCGCCCCGTTACGGCGTTTGAGCGCCGTCTGCCCTTGTGCAGACGGAAACCGGGTGGTACCGCGGAGCAGAAATGGTTATAGCTTCGTCCCTTTTGCCTGAGCAGTCGGGCAGGGGACGGGGCTTTTTGTTATACCCCGCTCCATGAACACAAAGAATAAAGGAGAGAAAATCCATGCAAGCAATGATCGATGAGCTGGCCAAGCAGGCCGCTGAAAGCCTTGGTCAGGTGTACAGCAAGGAGACGCTGGCTTCCTTCTGGCAGGAATACCTCAGCAAAAACGGCAAGATCCCTGCCCTGATGAAGAACCTGCGCACTGTTGCGCCGGAAGAGCGCCCCGCCATGGGCAAGATCATCAACGAACTCAAGCAGAAGGTGCAGGCAGACTACGATGCCGCCGCCGAGGCCGTGAAGCAGGCAGAGCTTGCTGCCCGCAACACCGCCGAGGCAGTGGACATTACCCTGCCCGCCAAGACCCGCTCTGTGGGCGGTCTGCACCCGTTGACGCTGGTCACCAACCAGATCATCGACGTGTTCTCCGGCATGGGCTTTTTGCCGTGGCGGATGCCCCGGAGATCGAGGATGACGATCACAACTTTACCCGCCTGAACGTGCCCAAGGATCACCCCGCCCGTGATATGCAGGATACCTTCTATCTGTCCGATGAGTTTCTGCTGCGCACCCAGACCTCCGGTGGCCAGATCCGCACCATGGACAGCCAGAAGCCGCCCATCAAGGTGCTGATCCCCGGCCGCGTGTTCCGCTCTGACTCGGACGCGACCCACAGCCCCATGTTCCACCAGATGGAAGGTCTGGTCGTGGATAAGGGCATCACGCTGGGCGACCTGCAGGGCGCACTGAACACCTTCGTGCAGAAGCTGTTCGGCGCCGACACCCGCACCCGCCTGCGTCCCTCCTACTTCCCGTTCACCGAGCCCAGCGTGGAGGTGGACGTAAGCTGCTTCGAGTGCCACGGCAAGGGCTGCCCCCTGTGCAAGCACACCGGCTGGATCGAGGTACTGGGCGGCGGCGTTGTCAACCGTAAGGTGCTGGAAAACTGCAACATCGACCCGGACGAGTACTCCGGCTTCGCCTTCGGCATCGGCATCGAGCGTATCGCCATGCTGAAGTATGGCATCAACAACATCGGTCTGATGTTCGAGAATAATCTGCAATTCCTCAAGCAGTTCCACGAATAAGAGGGGAGAGAACAAACAATGAAAGCACCTTTCAGTTGGTTAAAAGAATTCGTTGATATCGATGTTACCGCACAGGAACTGGAGGAGAAGCTGTTCTCCTGCGGTTTCGAGGTGGAAGAGCTCATCCCGCTGGATGCCGGCATCAGCAAGGTGGTCGTCGGCAAGATCGTGGAGATGGAAAAGCAGGAGGGCACCCACCTGACCAAGTGTGTGGTGGACTGCGGCGCTTACGGCCACGAGATCCGCATCAGCACCGGTGCCGCCAACATGAAGCTGGGCGATTGTGTGCCCACCGCACTGGATGGCTCCACCCTGCCCGGCGGCATCACCATCAAGGCCCGCAAGATGCAGGGCGTGGAGTCCAACGGTATGCTGTGCTCCGGTGCAGAGCTGGGTCTGAACGATGACCTGTTCCCTGGCTCTGAGGTCTACGGCCTGCTCATCCTGCCCGAGGATTCTGTCCCCGGCACCGACATTGCCCCCGTGGTGGGTCTGGATGACTATATCTTTGATATCTCCATCACCGCAAACCGTCCGGACTGCCAGTCCGTTCTGGGCATCGCCCGCGAGGTGGCTGCCGTTCTGGGCAAGCCCCTGCATATGCCCGCCATGGACTATAAGGCAGTCTGCGAGCCGGATGCGCCCATCACCGTCAAGGTGGAAGCACCGGAGCTGTGCCCCCGCTACATGGCACACTATGTGCGCAACATCCGCATGGGCGAGTCTCCCCGCTGGATGAAGCGCCATCTGGCACTGTGCGGCCTGCGCTCCATCAGCAACGTGGTGGATATCACCAACCACACCCTGCTGGAGATGGGTCAGCCCATGCACGCTTTTTGACCTGAACAAGGTCGCCGGCCGCACCATTGATGTGCGCCGCGCCCACGAGGGTGAAAAGATCGTCACGCTGGACGAGAAGGAATTCACCCTCAACCCCAACAATCTGGTCATCTGCGATGCCGAAAAGCCGGTGGCACTGGCCGGTATCATGGGCGGCGCAAACTCCGGCATGGACGATAACACCACCAGCCTGCTGTTCGAGTGCGCTACTTTTGCCCGCGACAGCGTGCGTAAGACCAGCCGTGCACTGGGTCAGAACAGCGATTCCTCTGCCCGCTACGAGAAGGGCGTGGACCGCTACTCTCCGCAGCTGGGTCTGGCACGCGCCCTGCACCTGATCCAGCAGCTGGATTGCGGTGATATCACTACGCTGGAATACGATCTGACCGATGGCCGCCCGCTGGAGCGCAAGCACATCGTCACCACCCCGGCAAAGATCTGCGGTGTGCTGGGCATCACCGTGCCCGACCAGACCATGATCGACATCCTGCAGCGTCTGGAGTTCACCGTGGACGTGCAGGCCGATGGCAGCTGGGATGTGTCCGCACCCCTGTACCGCGATGACGTGGAGAGCTTCCCGGATCTGGCCGAGGAGGTCATCCGTGAGTACGGCTACGACCATATCGTGCCCACCTTCCTGAACACTGCCTCCGTTACCAACGGCGGCCTGAACTACGACCAGAAGCAGCAGCTCAAGACCAAGCGTCTGCTGGCTGCACAGGGCTTCTACGAGGCCTCCACGCTGGCTTTCTACTCCAACGCTGAGCTGGATATGCTGCATATCCCCGCCGAGGACGAAGCCCGCAAGGCCATCCGCATCCTGAACCCCATCAGCGAGAACCTGTCCATCATGCGCACCCTGCTGACCCCCTCCATGCTGAACGTCATCGTGGACAACCTGAAGAAGGGCAACGCCGAGGGCCGCCTGTTCGAGATGGCACCGGTCTACCTCGCCAAGGAGCTGCCCATTCAGGAGCATCCCCACGAGCGTCAGACCCTCTGCCTCGGTGCTTTTGGCCCCGAGGAGGACTTCTTCACCGTCAAGGGCGCACTGGAAGCGCTGGCAGCCGGTTTTGGCCTGACCTTTGATTATCAGCGCGAGACCGCCGCATGGCTGCACCCCGGCATCAGTGCCGCCGTGTATTGCAACGGCAAGCGACTGGGCGTGTTCGGTAAGCTGGCCAACGAGATCAACGCCGAGCTGGAGATCGCCAAGGAGCACAGCCAGAACATCTATCTGGGCGAGCTGGACTATGAGGCTCTGATGTCCTGCGTAGAGGGCGAGCTGCGCTATAAGCCCCTCAGCCCCTATGCAGCGGTCAAGCGCGATCTGGCTCTGGTCTGCGACGAGACTGTGTCCTGCGGCGAGATCGAGGAGACCATTCGCAAGGCCAGCCCGCTGGTCAGCGAGGTCAAGCTGTTCGATATTTATCGCGGTGCAAACCTCGGCGAGGGCAAAAAGAGCATGGCCTTCAGCCTGTCTCTGTCCGACCCCAAGAAGGAAGTCTCCGCTGAGGAAGTGGAGCGCGTGGTCAAGAAGATCCTCGGCAACCTGAAGTTCAAGCTGGGCATCGAGATCCGCTAAACACTCATTATATAAGTAATTATATAGATCAAAGGCCGTCTGTGCAGTGCATGGACGGCCTTTTTATATGGGGAGAGGGAAAAAACACAATATGGATGAAGCAAACTCAATTTTTTTTAAAAAAGATGTCAAAAAGTGTTGACAACTGCCCGGTGTGGTATTATACTTGAGCGCCAAGCGCTGAGACAAAAGAATGACTTCTGAAAGCTCAGCAGGAAGCCCTTGAAAAGAACCAATGAACGTTGCAAATGTTCCGGTTAGCACCGAGAAACGATTTAAGTTCAGAAAACTTCAAAAGCTTCTCAAAAAAGTGCTTGACAAAAAACCGCTTCTGTGGTAAAATAATCAAGTCGTCAGCCGCAAGGCTGCGGCGCACAGGACCTTGAAAATTGAACAATATCGAAAGAACTTGTAACGGAACCTATATTCGTGTTGGAAAAACACGGTAAACAATTCCAAACAAAAGTAATTCACACAGGACGCAAGCGATTGCGTGCTGAGCGAAAAACAAGATTTAACACTTTTAAGTGATAAATATCATTTATAAAGAGTTTGATCCTGGCTCAGGACGAACGCTGGCGGCGCGCCTAACACATGCAAGTCGAACGAGCGAGAGAGAGCTTGCTTTCTCGAGCGAGTGGCGAACGGGTGAGTAACGCGTGAGGAACCTGCCTCAAAGAGGGGGACAACAGTTGGAAACGACTGCTAATACCGCATAAGCCCACGACCCGGCATCGGGTAGAGGGAAAAGGAGCAATCCGCTTTGAGATGGCCTCGCGTCCGATTAGCTAGTTGGTGAGGTAATGGCCCACCAAGGCGACGATCGGTAGCCGGACTGAGAGGTTGAACGGCCACATTGGGACTGAGACACGGCCCAGACTCCTACGGGAGGCAGCAGTGGGGAATATTGCACAATGGGGGAAACCCTGATGCAGCGACGCCGCGTGGAGGAAGAAGGTCTTCGGATTGTAAACTCCTGTTGTTGAGGAAGATAATGACGGTACTCAACAAGGAAGTGACGGCTAACTACGTGCCAGCAGCCGCGGTAAAACGTAGGTCACAAGCGTTGTCCGGAATTACTGGGTGTAAAGGGAGCGCAGGCGGGAAGACAAGTTGGAAGTGAAATCCATGGGCTCAACCCATGAACTGCTTTCAAAACTGTTTTTCTTGAGTAGTGCAGAGGTAGGCGGAATTCCCGGTGTAGCGGTGGAATGCGTAGATATCGGGAGGAACACCAGTGGCGAAGGCGGCCTACTGGGCACCAACTGACGCTGAGGCTCGAAAGTGTGGGTAGCAAACAGGATTAGATACCCTGGTAGTCCACACTGTAAACGATGATTACTAGGTGTTGGAGGATTGACCCCTTCAGTGCCGCAGTTAACACAATAAGTAATCCACCTGGGGAGTACGACCGCAAGGTTGAAACTCAAAGGAATTGACGGGGGCCCGCACAAGCAGTGGAGTATGTGGTTTAATTCGACGCAACGCGAAGAACCTTACCAAGTCTTGACATCCTGCGACGGTGCTGGAAACAGTATTTCTCTTCGGGACGCAGAGACAGGTGGTGCATGGTTGTCGTCAGCTCGTGTCGTGAGATGTTGGGTTAAGTCCCGCAACGAGCGCAACCCTTATGGTCAGTTACTACGCAAGAGGACTCTGGCCAGACTGCCGTTGACAAAACGGAGGAAGGTGGGGATGACGTCAAATCATCATGCCCTTTATGACTTGGGCTACACACGTACTACAATGGCGTTAAACAAAGAGAAGCAAGACCGCGAGGTGGAGCAAAACTCAGAAACAACGTCCCAGTTCGGACTGCAGGCTGCAACTCGCCTGCACGAAGTCGGAATTGCTAGTAATCGCAGATCAGCATGCTGCGGTGAATACGTTCCCGGGCCTTGTACACACCGCCCGTCACACCATGAGAGCCGGGGGACCCGAAGTCGGTAGTCTAACCGCAAGGAGGACGCCGCCGAAGGTAAAACTGGTGATTGGGGTGAAGTCGTAACAAGGTAGCCGTAGGAGAACCTGCGGCTGGATCACCTCCTTTCTAAGGAGTCAGGCAATGACAGAGCATCTAAGATGGTCAGTCATTGGAACAGGTGACAAGTTAAAGATTAAGTAGATATTGTTCGATTTTGAGGGCCCTGAAAAGGACACTCAAAGACGTACCTTGAAAACTGAATAATAACTGCGAAACAAAGATTATAGTAAGTTCTTTTTTAAGAAATATTGCAATTTCAAAAGGAAGGGTAACAATAATCTTCGTTGGCAAGAGAGAATCAAGAGGATACCAAATGTTCCAAGAGAACGTTTGAAAGGTCAAGCGAACAAGGGCGCAGGGCGAATGCCTTGGCACTGGGAGCCGATGAAAGACGTGATAAGCTGCGATAAGCTTCGGGGAGCTGCAAATAAGCATTGATCCGGAGATTTCTGAATGAGGAAACTCACCTGGGTTCATACTCAGGTACGTTATACTGAACTTAAAAAATAGGTATATCGGGGGAACCGCCTGAACTGAAACATCTAAGTAGGGCGAGGAAGAGACATCAAACGAGATTCCGTAAGTAGTGGCGAGCGAACGCGGAAGAGGGCAAATCGGGAGTAGAAATACTTCCGGGGTACGGACTGCTTTTAGGACTTAATTGTTAACCGAACGGCATGGGAAGGCCGGTCAGAGAGTGTGAGAACCACGTAGGTGAAAACGACAAGAGCTGCGCAGGATCCAGAGTACGGCCAGACACGTGAAACCTGGTCGGAATACGGGGACCACCCTCCAAGCCTAAATATTACTCGGTGACCGATAGAGAATAGTACTGTGAAGGAAAGGTGAAAAGGACCCCGGGAGGGGAGTGAAAAAGAACCTGAAACCCTGTGCTTACAAGCACACAGAGCACGTCAAAGTGTGATGTGGTACTTTTTGTAGAACGGTCCGGCGAGCGAATGTATGCAGCAAGGTTAAGGACTTAAGTTGTGGAGCCGAAGCGAGAGCGAGTCTGAAAAGGGCGTTGAGTTGCATGCATTGGGCCCGAAACCGAGTGACCTACCCATGATCAGGTTGAAGTGGGGGTAAAACCCCATGGAGGACCGAACCGACCTCCGTTGAAAAGGCGGCGGATGAATTGTGGGTAGCGGAGAAATTCCAATCGAACCCGGAGATAGCTGGTTCTCCCCGAAATAGTTTTAGGACTAGCCTCAAGTTAGATACCTGGAGGTAAAGCACTGAATAGCCTAGCGGCCGAGAGGTTAGCGAAGCTTATCAAACTCAGAATGCCAGAGTATTGATGCTTGGGAGTCAGACAGTGTCAGATAAATGTCATTGTCAAAAGGGAAACAGCCCAGATCTACAGCTAAGGTCCCAAAGTCAGGTTAAGTGGAAAACGATGTGAAGATACGCAGACAACCAGGATGTTGGCTCAGAAGCAGCCACTCATTCAAAGAGTGCGTAATAGCTCACTGGTCGAGCGTCTTTGCGCGGAGAATTTAACGGGGCTAAACCTGACACCGAAGCTTAGGCAATACAGCAATGTATTGGGTAGGGGAGCGTTGTATACGCGGTGAAACAGTAGCGTAAGCGGCTGTGGAGTGTATAGAAGTGAGAATGCCGGAATGAGTAGCGCGAATGCAGTGAGAATCTGCATGGCCGAAAGCCTCAGGTTTCTGGAGGAAGGTTCGTCCGCTCCAGGTTAGTCGGGAGCTAAGGTGAGGCCTAACGGCGTAGCCGATGCACAGACGGTAGAGATTCCGTCACCACCAAAAGAGTTAAACACAGGGACACATTTGAAGTCTCGGAGCCGGGTGTTGGTTCCGGTAGCGATCGAGGGAAATTAGTACCGAAGTCCGGGATGGAAGATGGCGAGAAAAGCTGTGTGTATTTCTGCGGTGCCCGTACCGCAAACCGACACAGGTAGGTAGGAAGAAGATTCTAAGGCCAACGGGAGAAGGGTTGTTAAGGAACTCGGCAAATTGACCCCCGTAACTTCGGGAGAAGGGGTGCTCCAGAGATGGAGCCGCAGAGAATCGGCCCAAGCAACTGTTTACCAAAAACACAGATTTGTGCTAAATCGAAAGATGACGTATACGAGCTGACGCCTGCCCGGTGCTGGAAGGTTAAGAGGAGATGTGCAAGCATTGAGTCGAAGCCCCAGTGAACGGCGGCCGTAACTATAACGGTCCTAAGGTAGCGAAATTCCTTGTCAGGTAAGTTCTGACCCGCATGAAAGGCGTAATGATTTGGGCACTGTCTCGACAGCCCGCCCGGCGAAATTGTAGTACCGGTGAAGATGCCGGGTAACCGCGACAAGACGGAAAGACCCCATGGAGCTTTACTGTAGCCTAATATTGGGTTTCGATGTTGCATGCACAGGATAGATGGGACACTGGGAAACAAGTGCTTTGGCATTTGTGGAGTGGCCGTTGGGATACCATCCTTGCGATATTGGAATTCTAACCTGCGCCTTTGAATCAAGGCGGGGGACATTGTTAGGTGGGCAGTTTGACTGGGGCGGTCGCCTCCTAAAGCGTAGCGGAGGCGTTCAAAGGTTGGCTCAGCTTGGACGGAAACCAAGCCAATGAGTGCAAACGCAGAAGCGAGCCTAACTGCGAGACTGACGGGTCGAGCAGTAACGAAAGTTGGAGTTAGTGATCCGGTGGTATGTGAGTGGAAATGCCATCGCTCAACGGATAAAAAGTTACCCTGGGGATAACAGGCTGATCTCCCCCAAGAGTCCACATCGACGGGGAGGTTTGGCACCTCGATGTCGGCTCATCGCATCCTGGGGCTGTATTCGGTCCCAAGGGTTTGGCTGTTCGCCAATTAAAGCGGTACGCGAGCTGGGTTCAGAACGTCGTGAGACAGTTCGGTCCCTATCTGTCGTGGGCGCAGGATATTTGATGGGAGCTGTTCCTAGTACGAGAGGACCGGAGCGGACGTACCTCTGGCGCACCAGTTGTTCTGCCAAGGGCATAGCTGGGCAACTATGTACGGATCGGATAAACGCTGAAAGCATCTAAGCGTGAAGCCGACCCAAAGATAAGATATCCCATTGTTTCAAACAAGTAAGACCCCTTGAAGACTACAAGGTTGATAGGCACGATGTGTAAGTGGAGTGATCCATTCAGCAAGCGTGTACTAATAGGTCGAGGGCTTGACCACAATTCGCTTGAGACTTTTAAGTCAACGAAAAAATGTCAGCAGTGATTATTCAGTTTTGAAGGCACGTCCTTCAATCGCAAGACAGGATTGAGAGTCTTGGAAAACAGCATCTGTTGCGAAACGCAATCCAGCTGTTGTTGCCAACGATTCGAAAAGCTGGATTGCAGTAAAAATACTGGACAGAAGCACAGAGATGTGTTATACTGATTCAGTCAAATCGGTCGGTGTCGATGACGGTAAGGTTCCACCTGTTCCCATTCCGAACACAGAAGTTAAGCTTACTTGTGCCGAAGATAGTTACGGCTGGAAACGGCTGAGATGAAAGTCTCAGGTCTCACTGTCAAGCTTGAAACCACTCAACGGCGGTGTGCCGTGGAATGGAAGATGGCTGCCTGAGGATCCTTTTTGGAAATGTTTACACAAGTGGGGGCAAACTATGCAATATTCACATATGGTAGTGGCTGGAGTAACACGCGGGAAAGCTGGCCGGATCTGAATACGGTGGTAGAGTATTATGTTGACCAGAAATATAGAAAATTGACAATGAAATTAAACCCCTATAAAGACACGGATAGCCTGAGTTGGGGGTTAGTTAAAGTCTATGTGGATGACAAACTGACAGCAACTTCAGATGTAATCAAACAGAAAACGGATAAGGCAATTGAATTTAATGTCGATATTACTGGAGCAAAATACATTAAAATTGAACCCTATGTAAGAGAATCGGCTGATTATCTTGGAGGAGTAAGGTACAGCACAGGTGGTATCATCCTGTGGGACGTTAAGCTCTGGAAATAAAATAGCATATAAAGCAAAAAGTGGTTCCGCTGTACTGTGCATAACAGTGCGACGGAGCCGCATACCTTATTAGGTAGTCGCTTATAGCAATTCAACTTTTTAATGCAACAGCAACACCGTTGAATTGCATATCGCAAATATGCCGTTTGAATGCTGCACTAATTTCTTGACTTGCGATAAAAGCTCTGAGATGAAAGTCTCAGGGCTTTTTTTTGTTGCGGTAACATAAAAATACATAGCCGCAAAGTTGCAGGAAAAAGCGCTTTTGTCTCGTGTTAAGAGATGAAAGCGCTTTAAATTTTGCAAAAAAAAGGATGCGATTGATCATGAAACGATTCCACCGCCGCTGTCGGCGGCTATGTATTCTGGCGGTACTGCTTGTACTGCTGGTGCTGATTTCTGCGGCAGAACGTTCTGCTGGATACGGCCAGCCGACACGCGATCTTACTGGATGCCCAAAGCGGGCGGGTACTGGCGCAGAAACGTGCTGACGAGCGCACTGCACCGGCTTCGCTGACCAAAATGATGACCATACTGCTGGCAATTGAGACAGAGCCCGATCTGGATAAACAGGTAACACTGCCGGAGGATATTTTTCCAGCCTTACAGACCGAAAAAAGCATCTATGGCAGGCTTTGCGCCCGGGGAGACGGTCACGGTGCGTGACCTGCTCTATGGTGCGATGCTGCCCTCCGGCGCAGAATGCTGTGAGGCGCTGGCGCAGCTGGTAAGCGGCAGTGAAGAAAACTTTGCCGCACTGATGAACCAAAAGGCCGCAGAGCTTGGTATGAAGAACACCCATTTTACAAACGCTACCGGCCTGACGGATACCGAGCACTATTCCAGCGCGGCAGATATGGTAAAAAGCTGTTGCAGGCAGCACTGCACAATGCGACCTTTCGCACCATTTTTACTGCGGAGCACTACACCACCACAGCGACTGCGCAGCACCCGGAGGGCGTTTCGCTGACCAGCACACTGCTGGGCAAGCTGGACGGAACAGAGCTTCCCGAGGGGGCACAGATCGAGGGCGGCAAAACAGGGTATACCGCTGCTGCAGGGCTGTGTCTGGCCAGCCTTGCCACCGTGAACGGAAAGGAGTACATCCTTGTTACACTTGCCGCACCCGGAGACCATGGAACGGAACAATATAACATCCGCGATGCAGTGCAGGTGTACCAAAAGCTTGCAGATAAAAAATAACTGCACAGTATAGAGACTGCCTTGCAAACTGGATATTTCGGCGGTACAATAGGGGCATTCTATCACGGAAAAGGATGTTTGACTATGCGAGACGAAGCCATTGACCTGTGCGGACAGATAAATTTTACCCGTACCGATGCCATGCCTCTGCTGGAACGGGATACGCAGTTCCGTTTTGCCTGTGCGGGCTGCGGCAACTGCTGCCGCGGGCGGGAGGATATCGTGCTGTCCGGCTATGATTTGTGGCGTATTGCTGCTCGGCTGCGTCTGCCGCCGCAGATCGTGGCACGGGGCTACTGCCGCAGCAGCATAGGCAGAGTGAGCCATTTACCGGTGCTGCGGCTTGCTCCGGTGAAGGAAAACCGCAACAACTGCCCCTTTCTGACCGAAAACCACTGCGCCATCCATGAGGCTGAGCCGCTGGTGTGTGCGCTGTATCCGCTGGCGCAGGAGATCAGCCGGGCAGGGGAGGTACACTATTTTTTACAGCCCACCGGCTGCGGCGGGCAGGTGATCGAAGCAAAGGGTGCAGGATTATCTTGCCCGCTACGATGTGCCTGCCCGGGAAGCCATTGATGTGCGCTGGGCGCAGACCTGCATGGCGCTGGAAGATACCGTGGAGCGGTTAGAAGAGGTACTCAGCCCGGTGCTGGTGCGCCGGATGCAGGCGAAGCTCTGGCAGGCGCTGTATTTTGGTTACGATTATGCACAGGACTATCTGCCGCAGCTGGAAGCAAACCTGCAAACGCTGGACATGGAACTGCACAAACTGACGGAGTATCAGAAAAAACGAAACGATAGTTCAAAATAATTGATAGATATCTTTACTTGAATCGATAATAAAGGCCGTTTTCAGGGAAAAGTGGATTGTTTTGCCAGTGATTCTGTGATATACTTCACGAGTGTAAAGCGAACCTTATTTGATCCGCTTACAATATCGGCCCGGAGTGCGGCGTCCTGTTGGCTGCAAGGGCTGAAGATAGAGGAGATCATCAATATGCGTAAAATCACTCGTCGTTCCTTTCTGACTGCTGCAGCTGCCTGCGGCGCAGCAGCTGCTCTTTTTCTGCCTGCGGCGGTTCTTCCTCCGCATCTTCTGCGGCAGCATCCTCCACGGTTGCTTCTGCATCGGTCGCTGCCGCTTCCAACGGCGAAAAGTTCACCGTTGGCATCTGCCAGTTGGTGCAGCACGCTGCACTGGATGCCGCTACGCAGGGCTTTGAGGATGCGTTGACCGCTTCCTTTGACGAGAACGTCACCTTCGACTTCCAGAATGCACAGGGCGATTCCGCTACCTGCGCCACCATTGCCAACGGTTTTGTTTCCTCCGGCGTGGCCCTGATCATGGCAAACGCCACCCCTGCTCTGCAGGCTGCACAGGCTGCTACCAACACTATCCCCATTCTGGGCACTTCCGTTACGGAGTACGGCGTGGCACTGGGTCTGGATAACTTCTCCGGCACCGTGGGAGGCAACGTCTCCGGCACTTCCGATCTGGCACCGCTGGATCAGCAGGCGGACATGATCGTGGAGTGGATGCCCGAGGTCAAGAAGGTCGGCCTGCTGTACTGCTCTGCCGAGGCAAACAGCCAGTATCAGGTAGATGAAGTGCAGAAGTATCTGGAGGCTAAGGGCGTAACTGCTACCCAGTACGCTTTCTCGGATTCCAACGATCTGTCCTCCGTCTGCCAGAAGGCTGCGGACGAGAACGACGCACTGTATGTGCCCACCGATAACACCGTTGCCGCCAATACCGGCATCGTGGACGGCATCTGCCGCCCGGCTAAGAAGCCTGTGTTCCCGGTGAGGAGGGCATCTGCTCCGGCTGTGGTGTGGCTACCCTGTCCATCAGCTACTACGATCTGGGCTACACCACCGGTGAGATGGCAGTCAAGATCCTGAACGGCGAGAGCGATATCTCTACCATGCCCATCGAGTACACCGATGTGACCAAAAAGTACAATAAGGCTGTCTGCGATGACCTTGGCCTGACCGCACCGGAAGGCTATGTTGAGATCGAAGCCTGATAACAGCAAAACCGGAACAATATAAAAATAGCGGAGAAGAGTGGATTCTTGCTCTTCTCCGCTTTCCCGTATCAAAGCGGGAGATAAAAAAAAGTGTAACGTTTAGGAGGAAATTGTTTTGGAGATCATTGCAAGACTTGCAAACCTGCCGGGCGCTTTACCGGGTGCCTGTGCGCAGGGGCTTATCTGGGGAATCATGGCAATCGGCGTGTACATCACCTACCGTATTCTGGACGTGGCCGACCTGACGGTGGACGGAAGCCTTGCCACCGGCGGCGCGGTGTGCGTCATGTGCCTGCTTTCCGGCATGAACGTCTGGGCAGCATTGGCGGTAGCGGTGCTGGCCGGCCTTGCTACCGGCCTTGTCACCGGCCTGCTACACACCTTTATGGGCATTCCCACCATTCTGGCCGGCATCCTGACGCAGCTGGCGCTGTATTCCATTAACCTGAAGATCATGGGCAAGGCCAACCAGTCCATCAACGTGGACAAATACGGCCTGCTCATCTCCCTGCGCTGGGTCAAGGAATTTGCCCTGCATAACCCCATCATCATGGTCATCCTTGTTACGGCGGTGGTCATCGGGGTACTGTACTGGTTCTTCGGTACGGAGCTGGGCTGCGGCATCCGCGCTACCGGTTCTAACCCTGCCATGTCCCGCGCACAGGGCATCAACACCAACTTCAACATCGTGCTGGGACTGGCTGTCTCCAATGCGCTGGTGGCGCTGTCCGGTGCGCTGCTCAGCCAGTATCAGGGCTTTGCAGATGTCGGCATGGGACGCGGTGCTATCGTCATCGGTCTGGCTGCCGTCATCATTGGCGAGGCCGTGTTTGGCCGCATCTTCCATAACTTTGCCCTCAAGCTGGCCTCTGTTTCCATCGGCGCCATCATCTACTATATCGTCATTCAGCTGGTGCTGACGCTGGGCTTTGATGCAAACCTGCTCAAGCTGCTCAGCGCTTCCGTGGTGGCGGTGTTCCTTGCTGTGCCGTACTGGAAGGGCAAATACTTCTCGAAGCCGGTCAAAAAGGCAAAGGAGGACGCAAAAAATGCTTGAGATCCAAAATGTTTCCAAAACCTTCAATGCAGGCACAGTGAACCAGAAAACCGCCCTGAACTGCCTGAACCTGAAGCTGAACGAAGGTGATTTTGTTACGGTCATCGGAGGTAACGGAGCCGGAAAATCCACTATGCTGAATGCGGTGGCAGGCGTATGGCCTGTGGACGAGGGAAAAATTTTGATCGACGGTGTGGACGTCACCCGCCTGGGTGAACATCAGCGCGCCGCCTACATTGGCCGCGTGTTCCGGGACCCCATGACCGGCACTGCCGCCACTATGCAGATTGAGGAAAATATGGCGCTGGCAGCCCGGCGCGGCAAGCGCCGCACCCTGCGCATCGGCATCACCAAGGCTGAGCGGGAGCAGTACCGCGAGCTGCTCAAGACCCTTGATCTGGGCCTTGAGAATCGCCTGACCGCCCGCGTGGGTCTGCTTTCCGGCGGTCAGCGGCAGGCGTTGACTTTGCTGATGGCTACCATGAACAAACCCAAGCTCCTGCTGTTGGACGAGCACACTGCCGCTTTGGACCCCAAAACGGCGCTGAAGGTGCTTACCCTTTCGGCACGCATCGTGGAGGAGAACCATCTGACCACCATGATGATCACCCACAACATGAAGGATGCCATCAAATACGGCAACCGTCTCATCATGATGCACGAGGGGCACATCATCTACGATGTGGCAGGGGAGGAAAAGCAGAAGCTGCACGTCTCCGACCTGCTGGCAAAGTTCCAGATCGCCAGCGGCGGCGAGTTTGCCAACGACCGTATGATCCTGTCCAACTAAACTGAAACAAAAGGGCATTCCACCTGCAAGCAGATGAAACGCCCTTTTTCAATAGTCAAAAACAGGCTCCCCGCCATTGGCAGGGAGCCTGTTGCTGTATGCGGCTTACCGCTTGCTATCGTAATTCATGTTCATCAGGTTGCGGATGGTGCTCACATCGTCAGTGATGTTCGCGTCGCCGTGGATGGTGTGCTTGATGACGCTGCTTGCCACTGCAAAGTTGATCATATCCATGGCCTTGTAGTTGTGCAGCATGGCGTAGATCAGGCCGCTGGCAAAGGCGTCGCCGCCGCCCACGCGATCCAGAATGTTAAAGGTGTACAGTTTGCTCTCGAAGGTGTGACCCTCGTACCACATAAAGGCCTTCAGGCTGTTCTCGCTGCCGGAGTGGACGTAGCGCACATGGCGGGCAATGCACTTCAGGTTGGGGTAGCGCTCGATGAACCGCTGGAAAATCTCGTCTTGCTCCTCGTAAGAGGGGTGAAGCGGTACCCCGTCCTTCCAGTCGCCCTTGCTGTGGTCGCTTTCATCCTTCCAGAGGTGATACGGCTCAATCCCCAACAGAATGTCCACATATGGCAGGCACTGCGTACAGAAGTCCCGGGCCTCCTCCCAGCTCCACAGGGCGGAGCGGAAGTTGCCGTCAAAGCTGACGGTCAGGCCCTTCTTCTTGGCAACCTTCAGCATATCAAGGATCAGGCTGCGGCAGTTGGGTGCCAGTGCCGGGGTAATGCCGCTGAGGTGCAGCCAGTCGTAGCCCTCCAGCAAGGCGTCCAGATCCACCTGAGAGAAATCGTACTCGGTAATGGCGCTATGCTTGCGGTCGTAGATGACCTTGGAGGCGCGGATGCCGTAGCCGGTCTCCAGATAATAAGTACCCAGACGGTTAGAAGGGGTCTCGTCCGGCTCGGTCAGGATCATGGGGGTGCAGTGCACGTCATTGGAGCGCAGCCAGCGCACAGCGCTCTTGCCCAGACTGTTGTTGGGCACTACGCTGAAAAAAGGTGCTGTCCACGCCAAGGTTTGCCAGCGCCAGCGCGATGTTGGCCTCGCTGCCGCCATAACTGGCCTCAAAAGCCGATGCCATGCGGATCTTTTCGTAGTTCGGCGGGGTCAGGCGCAGCATGATCTCACCACAGGTGATGAACTTCTGGCCATTGGGTTCGCTGCCAAGGATCGGATTGAAATGTTCCATAAAGCTCCTCCTGATGACATTGCGGGAATCCGCAACTATTAACACATCGTTGTATCCATTATAGTGCGTTCCCGGACAGAATGCAAGCGTTTGCACGCGCAGACAAGAGAAAATAAACCATAAAATTTGGTAAAGTTGCCGAAAAAACTGCCCTGCCGCAGGATCATACCCCAGTCAGGTCAAAGCTTGGGGTGTATTCCTCCTTGGCGCTGCTCTTCTGCTGCATATAGCCCTGCACAAGCCCCTTGTCCATGGCGTAGTTCACCACCCGGCGGTATTCATAGGTAGTGATGCGCCGCCCGATGCCATGCTCTGCGGCCTTGTAGAAAGGGGTGTACTGGCTCATGACGCTGGGCAGAAAGCACCCGGGGTCGGCGTCGTTCCATGCAGCCATCTGGTCCAGCACGGCAAAGCTGTCCTCCACATGACCCGGCAGCGCGAGGTGCCGCAGGATGACCCCTTTTTGCAGGATGCCGTCCGCATCAAACAACGGATGCCCGGCCTGCGCCATCATGGCTTCGATGGCGGGTTTTGCCTCGGCAAAATAGTCCGGCGCGGCGGAAAGCTCTGCGGAAAGGGCAGAGGACACATATTTTAAATCAGCCAGCCAGATGTCGATGTACCCGCGCCACGCCTGCACGCTTTCCACGGTCTCGTAGCCGCCGGTGTTGCACACGATGGGCAGCCGCAGCCCCTTGGCGCGGGCAATGTCCAGCGCGGCAATGATCCACGGCTGCCACTGCCCCGGGGTGACCAGATTGATGTTGTGTGCGCCCTGTGTCTGCAAATTCAAGAAGATCTCAGCCAAGTGCTCCACGGTGATCTCTTTGCCCAGCCCCTCGGCGCTGATGGGATAGTTCTGGCAGTAGCAGCATTGCAGGGTGCAGCCGGAAAAAAATACCGTGCCGCTGCCCCTTGTGCCGCTGATGCAGGGCTCCTCCCAATAATGAAGGGCGGCGCGGGCAGCTTTTTAGCGTAGCGCCTGCCCCGCAGAAGCCGGTGCGCCCGGCGGCACGGTCAGCACCGCAGCGGCGGGGGCAGAGGGTGCAGCAGGTGGGAACGGAAATGGTTTTCGGCATAATATCCAAAGTCCTTTGCTTAAAATTTTCGTATTCAGTATACCACTTTTGGTGCCATTCGTGCTATACTGAAATACAGAGAAACGATAATACAAAAAACGCAACATCTTTGCAGGGCAAGGAATGCGTTGTGATGGAGGAGACCATGCGCACCGAAACCGATGAGATCCGCGACAACCTGAAGTACCTGACCCTGCTGGCCAGAGATTACCCCTCGCAGGCGGCAGCTGCCAGCGAGATCATCAGCAATCAGGCGCTGCTCAAGCTGCCCAAGGGCACCGAGCATTTCATGAGCGACCTGCACGGCGAAAACGAGGCCTTCGTGCATATCCTGAACTCTGCCTCCGGTGTCATCCGGGAAAAGGTAGATGCCGTGCTGGGCGGTACTATGCCGGAAGCAGCCCGTGCAGAGCTTGCCACCCTGATCTACTATCCCACCGAAAAGCTGCCCCAGCTCAAAGCGCGCTGCACCACCGAGGATGCGCTGGAGCAGTGGTACACCCAAACCCTTCTCCAGCTGATCGATATCTGCCGTCTGGTGTCCTCCAATCACACCCGCGACCATGTGCGCGGCTGTCTACCGTCCAGCTGCGGCTATATTCTGGACGAGCTGCTCCACGCCCACTTTGAGGATCACGATAAAGATCTGTACTACGGCCAGATCGTGGGCAGCATCATTGAGAACGGCCGCGCCGACCGCTTTATCGTGCGGCTGTGTGAGCTGATCAAGCATCTGGCGGTGGATAAGCTGCATATCGTGGGCGACCTGTTTGACCGCGGCCCGCGCCCGGACATCATTCTGGATCTGTTGATGCGCCACCATAACGTGGATATCCAGTGGGGCAACCATGATGTGGTATGGATGGGTGCTGCCGCCGGCAGTCCCATCTGCATCTGCACCGTACTTAAAACCACGCTGGCCTACCACAACCACGGGATGCTGGAGGACTGCTACGGCATCAATCTGCGGCACTTGCAGCGTATGGCGGAGCAGTTCTACGGCGAGGATGATCTTTCCATCTGGATGCCCCACACGGACGCCGCCCGTGGCCCTTATACGCAGGGAATGCTCCACCGCTGCGCCGTGATGCACAAGGCCATCTCCATCCTCATGTTCAAGCTGGAATGTCAGGTTATCGACCGCAACCCGGATTTCCAGATGCAGGGGCGGGATTATCTGCGCCGCATCGACTGGGACGCCCACACCGTGCAGGTAGGGGAGAAGTGCTACCCCCTGCGGGACACCGCCTTCCCCACGGTAGACCCGGCAGACCCCGCAAAGCTGAACCCGGACGAGCAGCTGGTACTGCAAAAACTGGTGCAGTCCTTCCGGCAGAGCGAGAAATTACAACAGCACATTGAATTTTTGTATGCCAAGGGCAGCGTGTACCACATTGAAAACGGCAATCTGCTCTACCACGGCGCTGTGCCCATGAACACGAAGGGCGGCTTTGCGGTGGAGCACTTCGAGGGACGCCGCTACTCCGGCCGTGCCCTGATGGATTACTGCGACGCCCGCGCCCGCCGGGGCTACTATGGGGCAGAGGGCAGCGCCGCCCGCCAGAGCGGACAGGATTTTCTGTGGTATCTTTGGTGCGGCAAGCTTTCGCCGCTGTTCGGCCGCAGTGCCATGACCACCTTCGAGCGGCTATATATCGCAGACCCCGCTACCCATACGGAGGTCAAGGATCCCTATTATAGCTGGTACAACGATGAAGCCGCCTGCCGCCGTATTCTGGCAGAGTTCGGCCTGCCGGGCACGAGCCATATCGTCAACGGCCATGTGCCGGTGCAGGAGAAAAACGGCGAGAGCCCCATCAAGGGCGGGGGACGGCTGGTGGTCATTGACGGCGGGTTCTGCCGCGCTTACCACGAAAAGACCGGTATTGCGGGGTACACGCTGGTGTATTCCAGCCACGGCATGAGCCTGCGCACGCACCAGCCATTTGAAAGCGCGGAAAAGGCTGTGAAGGAAAATCTGGACATCATCTCGCAAAAGAATATCCTGGAAACCGAAAATCATCGCATCCTCGTGGAAGATACGGACGAGGGCGAGGTGCTGCGGGAGCGCGTGCATGACCTGAAGCAGTTGGTAACGGCCTATCAGCTGGGCTGGATCCCGGAAGCGCGATGCGAGGATCACGTTTGGTGATATCGCCAAAGGGTAAAATTTGGGTCGGCATTCGTCAAAATTGATGAAAAATTCAATAAATTTTTGGAATATCCGCGTGTAATCTGGGCAAAACAGAAAATAATGAAACAGATACAAATCGGGCTTTGCTTTTTTTGTGGAAGTAGTGTATAATAGGATAGTTATAAATCTGCCCCGGTGTTGGTGAATCTGTACACCCCGGCGGTATAAGTAACGAGATGGAATGCTTTCAGTAGCCTTAACAGGCCTGTGGCACAGGCCTTTGACAAGGAGATCATAAAAGTGGAGAAATTTGTTATTACCGGCGGTAAGCCCCTGCACGGAGAAGTGACCATTTCCGGCGCAAAAAATGCGGCTGTGGGTATTCTGCCTGCTACCATTCTGGCAGCGGATGTCTGCGTGATCGAAAACCTGCCCGATATCAGCGATGTGGCGGTCAGTCTCAAGATTCTGAGCACCTTGGGTGCACAGGTGAAGATGCTCAACCGCAACACCTACGAGATCGATACACGGCATCTGGTCACCACCAATGTGCCGGACGATCTGTCCCGTCAGATGCGCGCCAGCTACTACTTCCTTGGCGCATTGCTCTCCCGCTTCGGCAAGGCACAGGTGGCTATGCCCGGCGGCTGCAATCTGGGGCCTCGCCCCATCGATCAGCATCTGAAGGTGTTCAGCGCACTGGGCGCAGAGGACAGCGTGGATTACGGCATGATCACCGTGCGCACCAAGCAGGAGCTGACCGGTGCCCATATCTTCTTTGATAAGGTCAGCGTGGGCGCTACCATGAACGGTATGCTCTCTGCAGTCATGGCCAAGGGTCAGACCATTCTGGAAAACTGCGCCAAGGAGCCCCATGTGGTGGATCTGGCAAACTTTTTTGAATATGTGCGGCGCAGACGTGCGCGGCGCCGGCACCGACGTGATCAAGATCCGTGGTGTGGAAAAACTGCACGGCTGCACCTACTCCATCATCCCCGATCAGATCGAAGCCGGCAGCTATATGGTAGCTGCTGCTGCCACCGGCGGCGATGTGCTCATTAAGAACGTCACCCCCAAGCATTTGGAACCCATCACAGCCAAGCTGCGCCGCGCTGGGATTACTGTGGAAGAATTTGACGATGCTGTGCGGGTATCCCGCACCGGCGATATTCTGCCGCTGAAGATCAACACCATGCCGCACCCTGGCTTCCCCACCGATATGCAGCCCCTGATGGGTGTGCTGCTGAGCGTGGCCAAGGGCACCAGCACCATCACCGAGAGCGTGTGGGACAACCGCTTCCGCTATGTGGACGAGCTGCGCAAGATGGGTGCCAGCGTGCAGGTGGACGGTCAGGTGGCCGTATTTGAGGGCGTGGAAAAGCTCAGCCCCGCACCGCTGCGCGCCTCCGACCTGCGTGCCGGTGCTGCTATGGTGGTGGCTGCTCTGATGGCCGACGGCACCAGCGAGATCGAGGAGATCGGTCATATCGAGCGCGGCTACGAGAATATCGTGGAAAAGCTGCGCGGTCTGGGCGCTGATATCAGCAAGGTGGAGCGGATGCCCGCTGCACTGGAACAGGCTCTGTAACACATACAAAAAACAAACAGCCTGCCGTAAATTTTGTGCGGCGGGCTGTTTTTAGGTGGTAACATAAGAGGTTTTCATGGCAGAGTTCATTTCATTGTATTCCGGCTCCTCCGGCAACAGCAGCGTGGTGCGCTGCGGCGCACAGTACCTTATCGTGGATATGGGCAAGGGGTGCGCACCACCACGGCAGCGCTCAAATCGCTGGGGCTTGCCATCAGCGATTGCGCAGGCATCCTTGTCACCCACGAGCACAGCGACCACGTCAAGGGGCTTTCCACTTTCCTGAAAAAGAACCCGATGCCGGTGTACGGCGCAGCGGCTACGCTGGATTTTCTGGATGCCAACGATATCGTGCCCGCCAACTGTGCGCTGAACGCGCTGGAGGGCAGGGGAAGAGGACATCGGCTGCTTCGGGGTGCAGTCTTTCCCCACCAGCCACGACGTGCCCTGTGTGGGCTACCGCATCCACACCCCGGACGATAAGACCATGACCATCGCCACCGACCTTGGCACCCTGACCCCACCGGTGCACGAGGCGCTTTCCGGCTGCGACCTTGTGGCGCTGGAAAGCAACTACGACCTGCACATGCTGCGCAGCGGGCCCTACCCCTACTATCTGCGCGCCCGCATCGAGAGCGTGCGGGGACACCTTTCCAACGACGAGTGCTCCGCAAAGCTTCTGGAGCTCATCCAGAGCGGCTGCAAAAGTTCGCTCTGTGCCATCTCTCGCAGGAGAATAACACGCCCAGCCTTGCCCTGCAGACCGTGTTCACCACCTTGGGTGCAGCCGGTGTCGTGCCGGAAAAAGACTGCATCGTGCAGGCACAGCGCCGCAACGAGGTAAGCCCTGCATTGACGTTCTGATTTGTCAAACAATAAAGCCATCTGCAACAGCTGATCCCGAGGGTTTCAAACCCCGGTCATGCTGCGGCAGATGGCTTTTTCTTTGCGCGGTGATCCGCACTTATTTTGCAATTGCTTCTCTCAAAAAATGTGCAACTCCGGCAGAAATGAAACGACTTATTCGGCGGCTTTCTGCACCCGGATATCACTGCCTAAAAACTGGATCTTTACAAAGGCCGCAAGGCAGCTGGAGATCTTCTCCGTATACAGCTTTTTTCCAGCAGTGCGCCGTCCGTGATATTGGTGGTGACAATGGTAGGCAGCTTTGCGCCCAAGCGGTTATTCAGCAGACTGTACAGATTCGTCAGGAAGAAGCTGGAATTGAACTCGGTGCCCAGATCGTCCAAAATCAGCAGGTCAGCGTTGCAGGCAGTCTGGAACAAGGTCTCCTCCTCACCGCCGGGATCTGTGCCGAAATGCAGCGCTTCCAGCTTGCCGAAAAAAGTCCGGGCAGGAGACATAGATCACATCGTAGTTCTGCCGCAGCACCTCCCCGGCAATGGCGAGGGCGGCATGGGTCTTGCCCAGCCCTGCGTTGCCCACCAGCAGCAGGCTTTCGCGGGTAGCGGGAGAGAAGTCCGCGGCGTAATCCCGCAGGTCAGCCAGAACCTCGGCCATGTAGCTGCGCACGCTCTCGCCCAGCGCCTTGTCCACCGTGTTGGGGTAGTAATCCAGCTGCATGGTGTCAAAGCTGGAGACAGACAGGCTGGACAGTTCCTCGATCTCCTTCCGGCGCAGCTGCTGCATCACCCGGCGCACACAGTCGCAGGTGCGGCCGTCCACTGCGCCGGTGTCCTCGCACCGCTTGCAGGTGAACTTCGGCTCCAGCGCATCCGCAGGGCGTCCGCTCCCGGCCAGCAGGGCGGTCAGCTTCTGCTTTGCCGCCGCAAGGGCAGCAGCAGTCTCGGTACGGTCCTTGCCGGAAGCTCCGGCAATGGCGCAGCGGATGCCCCGTACCCGCACTTCCTCCTCGGCGTGGCGCAGCCCGGGAATGGCGGCTTCGGCTTCGGCTTGTGCATCCTGCGCCAAGGCGCGGGCGGTCTGCCGCCGCATGGCCACGGTGCGCAATGCCTGCTGATACAATTCGTTTTTGGTACGCATAAAGGCTCCTTACTCCGGTTTCTTGATCAGGGAACGGCGGCGGGTGGCGTTTTTCAGGATATCGTTTCCGCTGGGTGTGTCGCGGTCTACCCGGATATTCCGGCTTGCTCCGGCTGCGGCCACCGGGCCGCGCACATCGTGGATGCTGCGCAGCCCCTTGGCGTTCCATGCTTTCAGGATGCTGTTCCAGTACCACAGGTCCCGCTTGGGGCCTGCCTGCACAGCAGCTTCCTGTACCATGGCGTCATCATAGCCGTACACCTCGTACCAGCGGGCAATGGCTTTTGCGCCCGCCCAGCGTCAGCTCCTCGGGGGTGATCTGCAGCAGGCTGCTGACGTACTCCTCGCGGCTCTGGCGCAGCGCCAGCAGCTTTAAGTGGGCATCGGCCTGCTCGCCGGTCTCCACGCCCTCGGCGCGCCAGACCTTCAGTTCATGCACCACGGCAGCCATGGTACGCTTGCCGCAGCTGGCCACATAGGCCACGCAGAGCATCACAGTCTCAGGCGCAAAACCTTCCTGCACATACAGGTTCACCAGCTTTTCCATTTCGGTGTGGGTCAGCGGACGGGCAAAGCTGGTCTGCCCGCAGTCGATCAGGCTGGAGATCATGGGGTCGGTGCGGCTGGCGGCGGCGATCTCGGCCCAGGTCATGGGGGCGGGGGCACTGGGCTCGGCACCCGGGGCCGCGTTTTCCTCGTAGCGTTCCAGCAGCCCGGCACCGGCCCAGAAGGACAGGGCACTTTCGGCGCTGATGCGGCTGCGCAGCTTGAGGTCTGCGCAGATCTTGTCCGGGTCGGTGATGCCGGTGGCCAGTACATACAAAGCCACCCGGACGTTGTATTCTTCGGCGATGCCCAGCTTGGAAAATACCAGCTGCGGCACGGCGATAGTATCGCCTTGGAGTTCTTTCAAACGGTAGATCATGGTTTCCTCGTTCGGTTCATTCGTTGGCAGTATCCGGCTCGGCGGGCGGCTCCCAAGGGTCGCAGTCCATCATGTCGGGGCAGTTGTTCCAGCGCTCCGGCTCGGCATCGTAGGCGTCCTTCAGATACTGCGCGGCGGCGGCACGCCCTTCGTCCGTAAGCGGAAATACCTCCCGGCGGCGCAGGGCGGGGTCGGTCTTGTCGATCGTCCAAGGCGCGGGCCAGTAGTCCACAGTGAGGATCTTTTCCTCCTTGGTGGCATCCGCGCCGCTGTCCGGATCCGGCACGGTGCGTTTGCCCGGCGTAAGCCGGTATCGCAGTCCGGCTTCGTTGCCGCTGTAATCATTCTTGCACAAAAAGTAGTGCAGCAGGGGAACAAAGATCATGGTGCAGCTCGTCCTTTCCGGCAAAAGGCGCAGCCTTTTGCGCAATCAATTCTATTATAAAGCAGCCGGGCTAAAATGCAATAACTTTTTGTGAAACGCCCTGCAAAAGCTGCCCGCTTACAGGAAATCCGGCCTTGACAGTGCAGCAGAAATATGGTAGAATATTGCTCGTTGCAGAATATGTGCAATGTGCTACTGTGGCTCAGCTGGTAGAGCAGCTCACTCGTAATGAGCAGGTCGCCTGTTCGAATCAGGTCAGTAGCTCCAAAAAAATCCCGCGAAACTACGTTTAAAACGTAAAGTTTTGCGGGATTTTTTCTTTTCAAAAATTGAGGTTTCGGAAAAACCGCAACATGATGGGGCAAGGGCAGGGGACGCACTGCCCGCTGCGATGGTGCCGTTTGCAGGATTTGAACCTGCGGCCGACCGGGTAAAAGCCGGTTGCTCTGACCAACATGAGCTAAAACGGCATGAAAAAAGCACGGTGCAAACTGCATCGTGCTAAAAATGGCAAACAAAAACCACGGTGCGTGTGCATCGTGGTTTAGGTGATGATTTTGGATGTCAAATCCAGAATTTCATCGTACAAGGCTTCTAACTCCTTACCGTACTGTGTGATGTTTTGCTGATCTGGAGTCAAGCCTTTTGTAGTGATTTCTTCGGTCAGAATGATTTGCAGTAGACGAAGATTTTCGGTCTGTACAGTGTTGGTTGACTCGTCAAGTGAGATTGCAGAACCCAATTCACTTAGATTCACGTTTTATATACTGATCCTCAAAGGGCAAAAAGTTCTTTGAGGATATTTTTATTGTCATTTTGCTGCAATTTTTCGACGGTTCTTCGGCATAACGCAGAAAAATGCGGAAACCGCTTGATTTGATTCGGTTTCCGCACTAGAATGGAAACCGGAAAAGCAAATACGGTTTCCACAAGGAGGACGCTTATGCAGGAAAAGCTCGATGCGCTGGTGCGCACGCAGGCCATGCAGCTATTCCGTCAACAGGGGTTGCATTTCACCATGCAGCAGGTGGCAGAGCCGCTGCATATCAGCAAAAAGACCATCTACACCGTTTATCCTTCCAAGGAGACGCTTTTGCTGGACATGGTAGACCACGCCTTTGCAGACATTCACCGCTGCAAGCAGGAGATTCTGGCGGGCGGCGGTACTTTGCAGGAAAAGCTGCGGGCAGTTATCATTGCTATGCCGGCAGAATACGCCGCTTTGGATCTGCGACAGATGAAGGAACTGGACGAGAAATACCCGGTGGTGGCGGCGCGGGTGCGCAGTCAGCTGGAAAACGGGTGGGAGCCCACCATGGTGCTGCTGGAGCAGGCTGTGGCTGAAGGGGTCATGCGTCCGGTATCCCTGCCGGTGCTGCGGCAGATGATCACCGCATCCATCGAGAGTTTTCTGGCAGACCGCAGTCTGGCAGAAAGCGGGGTGCAGTATGTGGCTGTGCTGGAAGAAATGATCTCGATTTTACTGGAAGGAGTGCTGCCGCGATGAAACACAGTTTTTGCGATGGATGGGAGTTTACACGACACTGGACAGAGGCCTTTGGCAAGGGGCTGCCGGTGCCAAAACAGGAAGTCGTCCGCCTGCCCCATACCTGCCGGGAGGTGCCGCTGCATTATGCCTCCCCGGCCGATTACGAGATGGTCTGCGGCTACCGCAAACGGTTCCAAGTGCCGCCAGTGCAGGCTGCGCCCCGGCTGTTTGTCCGCTTTGACGGAGCCGCCCATCAGGCAGTGGTGCGGGTCAATGGGAAGCTAGCCGGGCAGCACCGTGGCGGCTATACCGGCTTTGCGGTGGAGATCACCGATCTTGTTGACCGGGAAGGCGAAAACCTGCTCACCGTGCAGCTGGACACCGAGGGAAGACCCGGCTATCCCGCCCTTTGGCTTTGTCATCGACTACCTGACCTACGGCGGGCTGTACCGGGAGGTCTGGCTGGAAGCGACCGCCGAAAGCCGCCTGACCGACCTGTTCGTCTACACGCCCACCCTGCATGACGCCGTGGTGCAGTGGACGGCAGAGCTTGCGCCCGCAGCCGTGGCGGTCCGCATCCGGCTGGAGACCGCAGACGGTACCCTGCTGGCAGAGCAGACCGCACAGGCGGCAGAAACCGGGAAGATGCAGCTTTCTGTGCCGGACGCACAGCCGTGGGATATCGAGCACCCGGTTTTGCACCATGCCGTGGCAGAGCTTTTTGAACGCAGCGGGGCAGCCCATCGACCGCAAACAGGTGACGTTTGGTTTCCGCACGGCAGAGTTCCGGGCGGACGGCTTCTACCTCAACGGAAAAAAAGATCTTTCTGCGCGGCTTGAACCGGCACCAGAGCTACCCTCTTTTACATCGGCTACGCCGCACCGGAAAGCCTGCAGCGGGAGGATGCCCGCATTTTGCAGGAGGAGCTGCACTGCACCGCCGTGCGCACCAGCCACTACCCCCAAAGCCAATATTTTCTGGATGAGTGCGATCGGCGGGGTCTGCTGGTGTTCACTGAACTGCCGGGCTGGCAGCACATCGGGGACGACAACTGGAAGGACGCCGCCTGTGAAATGCTGCGGGAGATGCTCCTGCAAAACCGCAGTCATCCCAGCATCATCCTGTGGGGTGTGCGCATCAACGAAAGCGTGGATGACGATACGTTCTACACCCGCACCAACAAAATTGCCCATCAGCTGGACCCCAGCCGTGCCACCTCCGGCGTGCGGTATCTGGAAAAGAGCCATCTGCTGGAGGACGTCTATGCCTACAACGATTTTTTTTCCCACAACGGCGTAACGCCCGGCGCTAAGCCCAAAAAGGACGTGACCCCGGATATGGGCAAGGCGCTGCTCATATCGGAATGCAATGGTCATATGTACCCCACCAAAGCCTTTGACGATGGCCCGCACCGGCAGGAGCACGCCCTGCGGCACGTCCGGGTACAGAACGCCGCTTACGGCAGCGGGGAACACGCCGGGTGTTTTGGCTGGTGCATGTTCGACTACCCCACTCACAAGGATTTCGGCTCCGGCGACCGCATCTGCTACCACGGCGTGCTGGACAGCTTCCGTAACCCCAAATTGGCGGCGGCGGTCTATGCCAGTCAGGGGGATGCTGACCCGGTTCTGGCGGTCAGTTCCTCCATGGACATCGGCGATAACCCCGCCGGGCAGCTGGGCACGGCATACGTTTTCAGCAATGCCCAGCAGGTCAAGTTGTACAAAAACGATGTGTTCGTTACCGCCCTGCGCCAAAGCGAGTGGACAGCACTGCCGCATCCGCCCTTTGTGATGGACGATACCATCGGTGAGCTGCTGGAAACGCAGGAGCACTTTTCCCCCTCCAAGGCAGCCGCTGTGCGGGACTGCCTGCTGGCCGCCGGAAAATATGGCTTAGCGGGATTGCCGCTGGCTTACAAAGTCAAATTCGGCTGGTGTATGCTGCGCTACAAAATGAGCTTTGAGGATGGCGTGGCGCTTTACGGCAAATATGTGGGCAACTGGGGCGGCGAAGCTACCCGCTGGCGGTTCGATGCTGTACAGGACGGCAACGTGGTGCGCAGCGTGACCCTTTGCCCCAGTGCAAAGCTGCACTTGGAGGTCAAGGCCAGCCGGACGACCCTGCGGGAGCAGGACACCTACGACATGGCCGCTGTGCGGGTGCGCATTCTGGACGAGAACGGCACCCCCGCCCCCTATGCACAGCTCCCGGTGCAGTTTGCGGTGGAGGGCAACGCCGCCCTTGTCGGCCCGCAGACCGCCGTGGCAGAGGGCGGTATGACCGGTACTTATCTGCGCACCGTGGGCACTGCCGGAGAATCCGTGCTGACCGTTTCTGCACCGCAGACCCAGCCCGTTGTGCTGCGGTTCACCATCGAAAAGGAGGATGCTGTATGGAACTGACCCTGAAACAGAAAAACCGCGTTCGGTATTGGTGCCGTGGGTAAGGATATGGTATATGCCCTGTCGGCTTCCTACGTCATGTATTATTATCAGGATGTGCTGGGGCTTTCGGCCAGCTTTGTGGGCGTTGTTCTCATGGCAGCCCGGTTCTTTGATGCCTTCAACGACCCCTTTATGGGCGTTCTGGTGGCAAAGACCCGCACTCGCTGGGGGCGTTTCCGTCCGTGGATCTTTTCCGGTACGCTGCTCAATGCGCTGGTACTCTACGCCCTGTTTGCCGCCCCGGTGCTGGACGAAGCAGCGCTGATGGTCTACTTCAGCGTGGTGTACATCCTGTGGGGCGTCACCTACACCATGATGGATATCCCATACTGGTCCATGATCCCCGCCGTGACCCGCACCCCAAAAGACCGGGAGAACCTTTCCATGGTAGGGCGCACCTGTGCAGGCGTTGGCTCTGCCCTCATCGCCATGTTCACCATGCTGCTGGTGGGCATCCTTGGCGGAGACAGCGAGCGCGCTGGTTTCCGCTGGGTGGCGCTGATCGTATCAGTGCTCTTTGTGGTGACGGAATTGGTCTGCTGCGCCGCCATGCAGGAGACCACCCCCAGTGAGATGAAGACCGCCACCGTAAAGGAAATGTTCTCCGCCCTGTTCCGCAACGATCAGGCTATGGTAGTGGTGGGCAGCATCGTGCTGATCAACTCGGCGCTGTACCTTACCTCCAACTTCATCATCTATTTCTTCAAGTACGACCTTGGCGGTGCAGGCTGGAAAGCCACCTATACCCTGTTTTCCACCGTGGGCGGTGCGGCACAAATTTTGGGCATGATGGTGCTTTACCCACTGCTGCGTAAAAAGTTCAGCAGCACACAGGTATTCCAGCTGAGCCTTGTGCTGGCGCTGTGCGGCTACGGCACACTGCTGGTGTTCTGCCTGACCGGCCTGTCCCACAGTCTGGCGCTGTTGTGCATTCCGGGCGTTGTCGTGTTTGCCTGCAACGGTATGCTGAGCGTGCTGACCACCCTGTTCCTTTCCAACAGCGTGGATTACGGCCAGCTCAAGACCGGACGCCGGGAGGAGAGCGTCATCTTTTCCATGCAGACCTTTGTGGTCAAGGCAGCCTCCGGCGTGGCGGTATTCCTGACCGGCATCGGGCTGGACCTGATCGGTCTTGTGGGCAACACGGAAGAGACTGGCCCCGTAGCGGTGCAAAGCGCCGGAACGCTGCTGGGTCTGCGCCTGATGATGACGGTTCTGCCCATGCTGGTGCTGGCAGGTGTGCTGGTGCTGTTCCGCCGCAAGTTTGTTTTGACGGATGCCCGCGCTGCCGAGATCAGCGCACAGCTCCATGGGGAGGAAACGCACCATGACTGAGACCCTGCACTGGTATGCGGAAACCTCCGGCGGCACACGAAAGGGCAGCTGCGCGGTCACGGAGAATGGCGGTGTGCTGCATCTTTCCGCTGACCTGCCCGCCGGGACGCTGAAAACGGTGCGTGCCGAGCTGCCGTGGACGATGGAAGCAGACGAGCGTCTGTTCATGAACGGCTACCAGACATGGACCTACAGCCCGGAGCTGGACCGGAACGGCAAACTGCGCGGCACCGACCACATTCCGGGATTTCTACTGAAGAAATATGCCTTTGACCGCTACGGCGATTATCATTTTGCGCCCTATGGGCATCATATCGGTCAGAGTCACGGCTTTTCCTACTGCTATTTCCGCAAGGGCAAGCAGTTCCGGCTGGTGGCATCGCTGGACGAGACCCCGGGCTACACCATCCTCCGCTACGACAGCGGCAAAGCCCTGCTGACGCTGGAGCGGGACTGCGCCGGGGTGGAGCATCCCGGCGGCAGCTTTGCCCTGTTCGACCTGTTTTTTGCCGAGGGCAGCGAGGCCGAGGTGTTCGACGGCTGGTTTCAGGCTATGGGCATACGCCCTCGGACGGAGAAAAAGCTGGCAGGCTATTCCAGTTGGTACAACCGCTATCAGGACATCACCGAGGACACCATCCGGGAGGACATGACCGGTTGCCGCAGCCTGCTTTGCCCGGGAGACCTGTTTCAAATCGACGATGGCTGGGAGCCGAAGGTAGGGGATTGGCTGGAAACGGATACGCAGAAATTCCCCCACGGGCTGAAAGGCATGGTGCAGGAAATTCACGCCGCCGGATTTCAGGCTGGGCTATGGCTTGCACCCTTTGTGTGCGAAAAGGACTCTGCCCTTTTCCGGCAGCACCCGGACTGGCTGCTGAAAGTGGACGGCAAACCGTGGTGCTGCGGCAGCAACTGGAGCAGTTTCTATGCGCTGGACATCGACAACCCGGCCGTGCTGGACTATCTGCGCCGGGTGTTTGACCGGGTGCTGAACGACTGGGGCTTCGACCTTGTCAAGCTGGATTTTCTGTACGGTGCTGCCCCTTTGGCAACGCCCGCGAGAGCCGGGCAGCCCGGATGTACCGTGCCATGGAGCTGCTACGCAGTTGGTGCGGGCAAAAAGACCATCCTCGGCTGCGGCGTACCGGTGATGCCTGCCTTCGGGCTGGTGGACTACTGCCGTGTCAGCTGTGACGTGAGCTTGGACTGGGACGATGTGTGGTATATGCGCCTGTTCCATCGGGAGCGGGTGTCCACAAAGCAGGCCATCAACAACACGGTATTCCGGCGGCAGCTCAATGGCCGTGCCTATGGCAGCGACCCGGATGTGTTCTTCCTCCGGGAGGAAAACTGCAAGCTGACGGCAGAACAAAAGCACACCCTTGCCACGCTCAATGCCCTGCTGGGCAATGTGTTCCTTACCTCGGACATGCCGTCCCGCTACACACAAGCGCAGCGGGCAGAGTACCGCCGCCTGCGCACCCTCTTTGAGCGTGCCACGCAAGTGCAGGTGGAAATGGAAAACGGCCGTCTCAGCATCCGGTATCTGCTGGGTGGAACACCGCAAAAACTTTGTTTCGACCTGTTCTGACAGCGTGAACGAACCACAACAAAACAGCACCCGCCCGTGTACTGTGCTTTGCACACGATACATGGGCGGGTGTTTTGCTGTTCTGCCAGTATGATTTCTCAGCTTTTCAAATGTAGCTTGGGTCTGCGCAGCGCCGCCGAGGTTTCATACGTCCTACTGCTTTTCCCGTGCTTCAAAATGACACCGGCTCTATTATAATGGATGGAAATGCTGGGAACAAGATGAAAGATACCGGTGTACAGGATCTGTCCCCGGAGAGTTGTAACAAGCCATCCGGGGACATTTTTGTTTTTCGGTATCTTTTCTGTAGGAAAAAAAGCGTGGTATACTGAACAAAACAACTTGGAATTTGTGGAGAAAAACCCGATGAAAGAAAAAAACGTATCGTACCCGTTGCGGAACGATCCACTATTGGGCAAGCGTGTCAAACCTGAATCTTTTCAAGTTTGCGGCGGCCAAAGGCAATCTTTCCGCAGTAGACGGGGTTTTTCAGAATGGCCCGAATCAATGTTGCGCTGAAAAGGGGAGCGGTACCGTTCTGACGGACGAGTTTCTGAAAACCGTGGGTCTCCAGATATTTGGAAAGACCATTTGCACCTGTGTCCGTATTTACATATTGCTCAAAAAATCGTGCGTATGGCAGGGGCTTCATCTTTGTTGATTTGCAGCACACCGTCAACCAAACGATAGCCATAAGGCGCAAAGCCGCCGTTCCAGCGGCCTTCTCGTGCCTTGTCCACTGCCTGCTTGTGGGTCACACTGCCATTTCCAACAAGAAGGCGCTCACCGCTCATGGTTAAAATGCGGTCAAGGTGGTTTGCCCAATCCTGCATGGTCATGGGCTGTTCGCGTTCTGCCTGACGTTCTGCGAAATCCAGATAACCGGAAACCAACTGCCCCATAGCACGAAGCTCTTTCTCGTTCAGATAATTTTTGGCAATAGTAGCTTCTCGTAAGGTGGGTTGATTTCCTACAAAAAGTGGTCAGACCCATAAATTCCTTTTCGGCATCTGCACGGTTGTAAATGACCTCGGCGGCAGTCTGACCGTGGATGGCATAATGAATTTCATTCTGAACTTTTTTTGAAGAACTGGACGGAGATTTCTGCTTTTGGGTCGTAGTCAATGCTGGTTGCATAGATTTCCAGAACCTGACGGTAGAACACCTTTTCAGAAGCACGGATGTCGCGGATGCGTTCCAACAGCTCTTTGAAATATCCACCGCCGCCCAAATTTTTCAGGCATTCATCATCCAGCGCAAATCCCTTGCGCATATATTCTTTCAAAATGCCAGTTGCCCAGATACGGAACTGTGTGCCTCGTTTGGATTTGACGCGGTAACCAACGGAAATGATAACATCAAGATTATAGTAATCCACGTCGTATGTTTTTCCATCAGCGGCAGTGTAGGCAAATTTTGCCCACACTGATTCCTTTTGGAGTTCACCTTCTTTGAAAATGTTTCGAATGTGTTTTCCGATAACGCTGCGGTCACGTTGGAACAAATCGACCATCTGGTCAATGGAAAGCCAGACAGTGTCACCATCAAAGGTAGTATCGATTTTGGTCAGGCCGTCTTCCGTGGTGTAAATGAGGATGGAATTTTTAGGAGAGTTGTCTGGTCGATTCATTTTAAGCACCCGTTCCGTGTATGTAATACAATGGAAGGGGAGACCTTGCCACTGTGTTGGGACAAATATTACAAGAAAATTATATTATGCTGCAATGGTGGTATCAACAGCATCTTGTCGATTTTCGTTGTTGGTTGAGGATACGGCGTTGTCTATTTCCAAGGCCGATGCGTACTTCTCGATCACGTCGGCTAGAAAGGTTGCGAATGCGCTCCATTCATCGAGTGTGGGCGTAGAGCATTCCGAAGAGGTGGGATTGTTTTCTGTACGGTGGCAATTATTCAATGGGCATCTCTATTTCCTTGTAGCAGAACTTAGGACGTCCTGCGGATTTTTTGGAAATGTTTTTTGCTTCATCCGATTAAACTTTTTAAGCGTTCCATTTTTTCCTGCGCTGTTTCTTTCCGGAAACTGACCCCAATGCAGGAAATCGGAACGCACATTTCCAGCAGGCGGTCATAGATGCGGGCATGAGCGGTATCCTGTGGATGGCGTTCTCTCTGCATGGATTTTCTACCCCCTTCCGGCTCGCTCTTGCAAGGTTATCGCCGGGTATCCCGTGCAGACGGTCATGTGATTTTCAAAGTTCGATGATGGCTTGTAGAAAGCATATCACAATGAAGCAGAAATTTTCAGGAAGCATTCCTTCTGCTTTTGACATTCAAAAACGGAAGTAATAATTCCGGTTTGATGTGATATTGAATGAAGCAACGCTGATTTTTCCGAAACGAATTTTTCTCGAAAAAATTGCTTATTCAGCATCTGTTAAGATACGCAGTCGGCGCAATTTTGTGCGGAATATCGGGTTTGGGCGAAGCCCAACAATCGTTTTTGAAGTCGGATTTGAAAAATCTGATTCAAAACTTGTGAGTTGGCACCAACTCGCCCTGCTTGCTGCGGTTGCAAACTCGAAAATTTTTGTGCAGAAAAATAACCGTCCGCTTCAAGTTGAACTTGAAAACGGACGGTCTTGATTGCAAAATGATTTTCAAATTTTGGAAGAACGTTGAGATGTTTCATAGCACCCGCAAGCAGGGCAGACGTATATACAACGTCTGCATTTGCAAGCAATGTGTCTGTCTATACAAACACCATTTGCGTTGCAAAACGCTTGTTGGGGAACACCCAAACCCTTGAACTGCATCCGGGGGATGCAGGCTGCTTTAAGCAAATAAAAAGGAAAACTGTTTTACTTTTTGCGGAATTCTCCATACAGTCACTCTGCCAATGCCGACATAATAGCCTTGTACTTGCTGGTGTCCTCAAACAGGGAAGAGAAGGTGTCCTGCGCTTCGAGATAGCTGTCCTGTGCGGCGGTGTCAAAGGCTTTGGGGAAGATGCTCTCGGTAAAGATCTGCGGGTCGGAGCTGCGCGCCAGCTTTGCCAGCTTCGGGTCGGCCAGCAGACGGTCATGCAGGGCGGTAAGCAGCACCCGGTCGGCATTGGTGAACTCACCCTTGAACTTCTCGTTGATCTTCAAAATGATCTCGTCCAGCGGCTCCTTGGGGTCGTGGCCGAGAGCACTCTTCTGGGTGACAGGCTCGTAGACGCCCTTGGCGCGCTCCAGCTCAATGGCACCGGCAAAGGTCTTTTGCAGCTTGTAATATTCCAACTGCAATTTGCCCTCCAGATCCAGCGGAGAGACCTCGTCCGGCGGCAGCAGCTTGAGCAGGTAAGCGCAGAATACGTTCTCCTTGTGCAGCTTTTCATCGAACATCCGCGCCACCTGCGAAACGTAGCCGTACCACTTGACAAGGCTGCGCAGCAGGCGGCGGAACTGGTACCGCTCGGCCTGTGTTTTCTGGTTGTAGCGGTCTGCCACCGGCTTCAAGACGCTGCTCATGCGGCCCACGGCATTTTTGTCCTGCTTGGTGCTGCGGAAATACTCCTTGGCAAAGGCTTCCACGTCTGCATCGGAATAGACGGCAAAGCTCCGCAGTTCCTTCTGGGTCTTGTAAATGAGGTCGGTGTTGACCTCCTGCTCCAGAAAGGTCTCCTGATAAAACGGCTGGAAGGCCTCCCGGATGTCCTCTGCCTTGTTCACAAAATCCAGCACAAAGGTGTCGGTTTTGCCGGGGTAGGTGCGGTTCAGACGGGAGAGGGTCTGCACTGCCTTGACGCCCTTCAGCTTTTTGTCCACGATCATGGTGTGGAGCAGCGGTTCGTCAAAACCGGTCTGGTATTTTTCTGCCACGATGAGCACATTGAAGTTGTTGTGGAACTCCTTTTTGGTCTGGCTCTCCGTAATGTGGCTGCCGTCAGCGCGGACGTTCAGGGACTGCTCCGTGTACTCCATGCCGCCGTCCGGCACGGCACCGGAAAACGCCGCTAAGATCTGCACATCGTCATAACCTTGTTCCGCAATATAGCGCTTGACCTCGTGGAAGTATCGCACCGCCGCCAGCCGAGAGGAGGTGACCACCATCATCTTGCCCCGCCCGCCGATCTTGTGGCTGGTGGTCTCCCGGAAGGTTTCTACAATGATCTTTGCCTTCTGGCTGATGTTGTAGGGGTGCAGCTCTTCATACTTGCGGATGAGCTTTGCCGCCCGGCTGGCGGGCAGGTCGGGGTTGTCCGGGATGGTCTTGGCGATCTTGAAGCAGGTGGAATAGGTCATGTAGTTTTGCAGCACATCCAGAATGAACCCTTCTTCAATAGCCTGCCGCATACTGTAAATGTGGAAGGGGTGGTGGCTGCCGTCCGGGTACTCGGTGCCGAACAGTTCCAGCGTGGCGGCTTTTGGGGTGGCGGTAAAGGCAAAGAAGGATAGGTTCTTGTGCCGCCCGTGGGAGGTTAACTCCTTCACCAGTGCATCCTCCGGGTCGATCTCGTCCTCCGCTTTGCCTTCCAACTCGGCATATTCCCGCAGTGCATCCTCGGTGTCGGCAAGGGCGGCTTTCAGCTTCAAAGCAGAGGTGCCGGTCTGGGAGGAGTGCGCTTCGTCGATGATGACGGCATAGTTTTTCCCGGCGGTCTTATTCACCTCAGTGTAGATGACCGGGAACTTTTGCAGCGTGGTGATGATGATGCGTGCGCCGTTGTTGATGGCGTCTCGCAGATCGCCGGAGTTTTTGTCCTCGCCGATGGCCTCCACCGCGCCCAGTGTATGGTCGAAGCCGGAGATGGTCTCCTGCAGCTGTGCATCCAGCACGGTGCGGTCGGTCACCACGATGACACTGGCAAACACCGGCTTGTTCTCGGTGTTGAACAGGGAAGCCAGCCGGTACGCCGTCCATGCAATGGAGTTGGACTTGCCCGACCCGGCGCTGTGCTGGATGAGATAGTGCTGCCCGGCACCCTTCTGCCGCACATCTGCCACCAGTTTGCGCACCACGTCCAGCTGATGATACCGGGGAAAGATCAGGGTCTTGCCGTCCTGCAGGCTCATAAACTTTTGCAGGATGTCCATCATGCTGTCCTTCTGGAACACTTTTTCCCAGAGGTAGGCGGTAAGGTAGCCGTTGGGGTTGGGCGGGTTGCCTGCACCGCCGTCCCGCCCGGCGCCGTTGGAGCCCTGATTGAAGGGCAGAAAGCTGTGTGTCCTTGCCTGCCAGCCGGGTGGCCATCCACACCTCGGTCAGGTCTACGCAAAAGTAGCCCAGAATGCGCTTGTTGAACTGGAAACACACCTCCCGGGGGTCCCGGTCGTGCATCCACTGCTGCTTGGCGTTCTCCACGGTCTGCCCGGTGAACTGGTTCTTCAGCTCAAAGGCGAACACCGGGATGCCGTTTACCGCCAGCACCATGTCCACCGAGTTGTGGGTGGTGTCGGAGTAGAACCACTGCCGGTTGCAGGTGATCTCGTTTTGGGCGTAGCGCTGGGCGTCCTTCTGGTTCAGCGCGGACTCTGGCTGAAAATAGCACACCCGGAACCGCCGTCCCCGGTGCTTGAACCCATACCGCAGCACCGAAAGCAGTCCGTCCGCATCGCAGGCATTATTAAAGGCCGTGCAGAACTTCCGCACCGGGTTTACCGGGTTCTGCTTTTCAAAAAATGCCCACTCGTTGGGCTGGGTCTTTTGCACAAAGCGGATCAGGGTATCCACAAACAGCCCCAGCTTGGGGTCGTAGCAATCCCCATTGCGGGTGTAGCCGCCGGCAGGGGAGAGCATCGCCGCCGCAATGTCCGATTCAAACTGCTTTTCGGTGGTGTTGAGGGGCATGGTTAGACCTCCTTTTTTAGTCTTTGTTAGTATAGAAAGTGCTTCTTGCAGAGGTTTTGCAAATCGTTATCATCAATTCCTATGCTGTGCAGAATCATACAATAAATTAAACCTACAAGATAACGTGCAGTTATTGCAATGTGGCTATTCAGCACTTCTTGCATTCCATGGGTGGTTTTATTTCGGTAAATCATGAGCTGTTCGATATCTTCTATCGTAGGTGGTGTTTCAAACTCATCAAACAGGTTGCAAAGGAGATTTTGATACTTTGGATAAATAAGATGAATTTTATCGGCATCTGCAAGAGTCATATGCTTGATACCGCCACAAAGCATATCATTTGTTTTTTGAAAATCTATGCTGAGTCTTTTCATACGCTTTTATAGTTGACAGCAGTTCTTTTTTTTTAAGGAAGCGAGAAGTTTTTTTCTTCTGCAAGGTATGTATCACTCTTGTTATCGGATTTAACAAGAGTGACATCATTTTCGTAGGCGTGCGATTTCACATTCCATACAAGTGACAATGTTTTTGACCATGTTATTAGTCATGTGGTCGATATTTTTATCTGACTCAGGGATAAAATTCATAAATGTAAAGGGATTGTTTTTAGATTCGTTGTAAATTAAATCTATTAAAAAAGAGATATTTTGACCAAGTTCTTCAAAACAGATGTTGTTGATTTCTTCCTTTTGGGTGGGAATGGAGAGTTCTTCTGAGTAAACGTGAGCAGAATCCCATAAAGTTCCATATGGAGGCAATTTCTTCTGTAAGATTATTTCATCGAAGTCAACATTAGAACGAAATGTCAAGAAAGATAAAAGAGTTTTGACTTTATCAATGTGAAAGGAAACCTCGCTAAAAAGAAATGGGTGAAGAAAATTGAAGATCAAAATAGCCGTTCTTTCCTGAAATGGAAATGTCTGTCGGACTACTTGTTTTATGAACCGCCTCTCCGATAGAAATGGTTATATCAAGATTGTTGTACTTTATAGTAAATGGGTAGGCAGGCTTTGGTGGGTTCTCTCTAATCGTGTCACCAATAATTTCGTAGGGCGTTTGATGTGAACAAAATAGTTGATTTAACGTTCCTCCTCTGAATTTTATTGCATCAATTTGATTCCATTCAGGAACACAGGTTGCATTGTCTTGGACAGCATAAAGATTGGTATGAAAGTTAGAAAAAGTTTTAATGCTAGGAATTGAAGAATCACCAAGATAGATGGCAATAAGTTTCCCATCATGTGTAATACCATAAAAATATTTATCGGGGATTTTATTTTGGCAGAAATGTTTGCATCAGGAGAATTTTGAAAAGGAATGTTGTTCATAATACGAAAATTATAATTTTCTTCGTAAAATGTTGCGTTACCTTGCTCACAATCAAGAATGCCAGACCGTGGAGAAATTTTATCTTTCATAAGTTTACACCTCCCTCTTTCCCGTTACAACCTCATAAATCAAACTTTTCTTATAGCTTTCCAGTTCTTTTACCAGCTGCTCTTTCTTTGCAATCAGTCCGTCAATCTCGGCGCACTTGGCGTCAAGGTAGTTGGAGATTTCTTTTTTGCTCATCCAAGGGAGGACAAACAACTTTAATTTTCATGAGGTCTTTAGTGTATAGCGGACTGATACTGTTACCAACACCGTGCATCCTAGTACGAAATTCACTGATGCAACCATGCGTTTTGTACTGATATTCAAAATATTTTGCATAGCAATTAGGAAAGCACCGATAGACAGAATAATTAAAAGTAACAATGCCACTGAATGGAGAAACAAAAAATACTCCAGAATGTGCTTTATACTTGTTAAAAACAATATCGCCGATTGCAACGATTCGCCAGTCGTCAAGCGATAAAGAAGGGTTTGCAATAGAAGCATCAGAAGATTTTATGATTCCGAACTGTTGTGTGACTGAAAGCTGTTCTTCATGACCGTCTTTTGTTCGCTCTTTGCATTCAAACATAATATGGCGAATAGCACAAGTGTTCCAAGCTTTGGGTATTTTAGAGGCCCATGGAAGTTTGCTCTCTTTTATTTCCCGCTCACCGCGCACGCCTTTGGTCACAGCCTGCGTAATAACCGCTTGCTTGAGCTTTTTGTATTCCTCGATGCTGGAGCGAGTTTTGGAAAGCATTGCATCAAGTGAAGCACAACCATTGTCAAGGTAATCTGCGATTTTTGCCTGTTCGTCAAGCGGAGGAATAAGAAACGGAATATTTTTGAAATCATCGAATCCTAAATCCCATTGACCGATTCTCATACCGGTTGAAAGGCGTGCATATTCGGGCAGATATGCTGGATTCCTCAAAAGATGATGTAGATAGCGCTTGTTGACCTTATTACTCGTAATGCTACATACATGATAAGCTGGACTAACAATTCCTCGGTAATCAGAAACCGCCATAGAACCCTGCCATGCTTTCATTTTATTGATAACTAAATCTCCAATATCAACGACTTTATAATTAGAAGTATCTAAGGAAGTTACGTTGTGGTTATCATCGCGGCTGTCTTTTGGGACAACACCGAAGTCACGATAGAGAGATAAAACGGGTGCATCTGGACAGCCCTTCTCGCTTTTCCACCGGGTTGCATATTTCAATTGGGAAACCTCCCACCCCTCCGGGATCTCCCCAATCCATTCAATGCCGCTGTCTTTCATTTTCCGTGCCATGGTCAGCCCTCCTTATGGAACAGCTCTGCCAGCCCGGCGGAGATATCCTGTTCCAGTGCGGTAATGCGTGCCACGATATCCTCCACGGCTTCCGGAGCCTGATACTCGTAGAAATAGCGAGTCATCGGAATTTCATAGCCTACCTTGGTCTTGCTCTTGTCGATCCACGCATCCGGGGCGTAGGGCAGAACTTCGCGGGCAAAGTAGGCGTCAATATCCTGCACCAGCGGCACGTTTTCAGTGTCACGCAGGCTGGTGTCCGGCACAGGCTTGCCGCGCTTCAGGATAACGTTGCCTGCCTCGTCCCGCTGGGGACGCTCCACCACGATCTTGTTGTAGCCGAAATCCACTCTCTCGAATACCTTGCTCTCGCAGTAGATGCCGTTTTTGTCACCGTACACCTTGCCGTTAGCAAACTCGCCGTAGGCGGTGACGATCAGCTTCCGGCAGGCATCGGTGATGTCGTTGCGCTTGGTGCCGATGCTCTTGCGGCGTGGCTCGAAGCAGTGGCTGGCGTCAATAAGCTGCACCTTGTTCGCACGGTGGGCGGGCTTATCCTTGCTGAGCACCCAGATGTAGGTGGAGATGCCGGTGTTCATGAACATATCGGTGGAAAGCTGGATGATGCAGTCCAGCCAGTCGTTTTTCAGAATATACTGCCGGATGTTGCTGGGGCCGCTGCCGGCATCGCCGCTGAACAGGGGAGAGCCGTTCTGGATGATCGCCATCTTGCCCTCGTTTGCCAGCTTGGCAAGGCCGTTCAGCACAAAAAGCTGCTGACCATCGCTGATCTTGGGCAGACCGGGCTCAAAACGCCCCATCTTGCCCCGGGCGGCTTCGGCTTCCACCGCCTTCTGCTCCCGCTTCCAGTCGATGCCGAAGGGCGGGTTGGAGATGATGTACTGGAAGGTGAACCCGGGAAACTGATCCTCTGACAGGGTGTCACCGAACCGCATATTGTTGGGGTCGCCGCCGCGGATCATCATGTCCGCCTTGGCGATGGCAAAGGTGGAGGGATTGAACTCCTGCCCGAAGCAGGTCACCTCAATGTCGCTGTTCAGCTCGTGGACGCGCTCCTCCATGCAGCTCAGCATCTGGCTGGTTCCCATGGCCATGTCGTAAACGGTCATGCTGCTGGTGTCGAGGTCGGCTTCGGACAGCAGCAGGTCGGTCATCAGGTAGATGATGTCCCGGCTGGTGAAGTGAGCTCCGGCTTCCTCGCCAAAGCTCTCGGAAAACCGCCGCACCAGGTCCTCAAAGATGTAGCCGCAGTCCACGGCGCTCTTTATCCAGCTTCCGTCTTTCCTTTTCTCCGGGAACATCTCAATTCGCTCGATAAAGGCCTTCATAAACTCCTTCTGCTCCGCTTCCGTTGCGGAATGGTAGACTTCATCAAATGCCAGCAACAAGCGATAGATATTGTCTCCGGAAATCTTCTCCTGCTGGATGCTGCGGATCTGACTTTGCAATTCGCCAATCTGAACTTCGATTTCCTCTATGGTGTCATACTGCTCATCATAGCGGCGCTGCAAGTCCAAAATCTTTCTGTCATAGTGGGCATCATTGATGTCCAAGGTATCCATCTGACGCTCCAAGCGGCTTTTCGTTCCAAAGGCTTGCTTTAGCCGCCCTTGTAGGACAGCAATCTGCCGTTCCATATCTTCTGTATCAACTGCTGTTCCGATTTTCGCCTGAATCGCTTCTACAAACCGTGGATTGTTGACCATAGCGGAGATAACCTTCGCCACAAATTTGTTGATTTCCGTCTGCTCGATATTCAGACGGAAACTGCACTCATGCCCGGTAGGTGTTACCGTATTTTTGCAGTAGTAATAATACCGTGTTTTCTTGTCCTTGCTGTGCGCCTTGGCGATATTGCCGTACATACTCTTTCCGCAGCATGGGCATTTCAAGATACCGGACAGGATGTGTGCGTGGTCTGGATTGTTAACCTTTTCCCGCTTAAAAGAATTGATCTTGCGCTTTTCCTGTGCCAGATACCAATCCTCTTCAGAAATGATAGCTTCGTGTTGTCCTTCATAAACCGGGAACTCCGACTGCTCAACCACGTGCATCTCGTTTCTTGTACCCTGTTTCTTTTCTGTTCTTCGTCTGCCGTAAGCAATCTTTCCCATATAAACAGGATTGTACAATACATTTTTCACAAAATCTCTTGAAAATCCCGGAATGGTATTATTCTGTCTTAGTTTCTTAGTATAACCATTGCGGTTCAGATATTTTGCAACTCCTGCAACACCCTCATTAGTGTGAATGTAGCGGTCATAAATGACACGAATTACTTCCACTTCATCCTCTGCAATGACAAGGTTTCCATTTTCCAGTTTGTATCCATATGGAGCGAAACCGCCGTTCCATTTGCCCTCACGAGCCTTTTGCTCACGTCCTGCCATTGTCTGTGTGCGGATATTTTCTCGCTCAATCTCTGCCACCGCAGACAGCACAGAGATCATCAGCTTTCCTGCATCCTTGGAGCTGTCAATGCCATCCTCCACGCAGATCAGATTGACACCGAAATCCTGCATGAGTTGCAAAGAATTCAGAACGTCCGCTGCATTTCTGCCAAATCGGGACAGCTTAAAGACCAACACATAAGAAACATCATCTTTGCCGTCCTGGATGTCATTCAGCATCCGTTGAAACTCCTGCCGCCCTTGAATGTTCTTTCCGGAAAAGCCCTCGTCAGAATACTCCCCGGCAACGATCATATCCTCGTATGCCGCATACTTCCGCAGCTTGTCACGCTGGGCATCCAAGCTGTATCCGTCAACCTGCATCGAGGTGGACACTCTTGTATAAAGATAGCATTTAAGTTGTTTCTTTTTCAGAATCTCCACCTCCCTCATTCCTTCCTTTTACCATAAGTCCCTCGTTGCGGATATAATACTCCAAAAGCCACAGCACATAATCCGGTGCATGGCGGTTGTCCAATTCCCATTCAGTCATAGTCCGGTAAGGAATATGGACGAGCTTGCAAAAATCTTTCCGATTCAGTCCTGTGCTTTCACGCAACTTTATAATTCTGTTTTTACAATCCATCCGTCTTTTCTCCACAAAAGCAAAAAATACACGTTGCGTAATCATTATAGCATAGCTATAGCGAATACGCAACGTGTAAATTGCAAATTTTATGCAGCCTTATCCGTCAGAAGCTGCGCTTGATTACTTTCCTCGGAATGCTCCACTCCCTGCGGTGCGTCCTGTTCCAATTTATCCAAAACCTGATGTCCATATTTCTGGAGCATCTGGCTTATAACATCCACACAGCGGTCAAATGCCGCATTATATTTCGCTTCCTCATAATATTTCTTCAATAGGCGATTCCTCCATCAAAGTTCCATATCCTGTCCACGCTTCCGGGCAGGGTGTTCGTGTTCCTGTGTTTGCTTTCCTCTGATGAGGATAGAATTGATAAAAGCCCGAACCTTTTCGGATGCGATTTCCAGTGCATCCAGAAAGGGTTGGGCTTTCTGTTTGAGTTCCATATATTTTTCGTTTACCGCTTCATACCGCTGCTTCCAGATGGAAACCGTCTTTTCTGCGGAAGCCAGTTTTTCTTTCAGACGCTTGTTGTCAGCATTGGCGATAATGCCATTGACCGCATAGCGTTTGAGTGTGTCGCATTCATCCGGTGTCAGCGTGATATTGTTTCCGAATGTGGCTTTTTTGCCCATTACTTCAATGTCCTGCACTGTCAGCGCAATGGTCTTTGCCGCCTTGGTTTCCTTTTGCAAAGATTCCAGTTTCTTTTTCTGTTTTGCTGTGGCAGCTTTGGCATCCTCCAAATTCTGTTCTGCCTGTGCCACCTGCCCGGTCACAGCTTCCAGCCGCTGCTGTTCTGCCTGCACCTTGAACTGGGTCACAGTCAGATGTTCCTCGGTGCTTCCACGTTCTCCACGCTCCACATCGGTATAACCGGCGTTTCGCATGAAATTGAAAAAGTCATCCTGCAACACACTGTAGGATGACTTCAAAATCTTTTTCCTTTTGCGTTCAGCATGGGATTTCCGTCCTCGTCAAGCACCGGCTTGGACTCCCATTTCTTACTGCGGCTGACCTGTGTGATGACCTCCTTAACGGTTCCCCGGAGGGCTTCATCCTTGCATCGCTTCGACCAAAGGATCTGCTTTTCCACCACCGGGATATAAACCACATGAAGGTGGTAGTGGTACACATCTTCGCCCAAAGCTTCGGACATTGCTCGGTTGCGCTCATCGGCGTGCATCACAGCGGAGAGGATATACTGCTCACCACCTACGATCTCCGCAGCAGCTTTGTAGGCATCGGCATAAAACTGTTTCGCAAATTCATAGCCGCCATGATTGTAGAAATAAGCGGAATTCACATCAAATACCAACTCACCGTATTTGACGGCATCCGGTTTCAGACCTCTGGTGGAGATCACGCCGTCTTGTTCCATCTGCTCAAACATTTTTACATAATCGTCCGTGGGTGCTTTGAAATGGACGTTCAGAGAAGTGCGTTCCGGCACGATGTCCTGATTGCTGTAGCTGTCCTTTTCACGCTCATTGTGTTCCTGTACCTTCGCCACATCAGCCGGTGTTTCCAAGTCCTGATTTCTGGCTACGGTACGGTCTATTCCATCATTTCTTGCCATTGGATTTTTCCTTTCTTTGAGATTTGCAACAGCGGAAGGCTGGAGAACGGCACTTTTTCAAAGTGTAATAACCCACTATGACACTTTCATCCATACTGGCTGCAAAGTGCCGTGGGCTCTCCGAGGGCTCTCCCGAGGGGGAATGCGGTCACTGCGGTGACCTCTGCTGACCAAGGCGAAAATGTCTGCGCCTTTTCCCATGGTCAGCCCGTCTGCATGAAGCTGTTCTGTGTCAACTTCCTCTTGCAGCCGGTGTCCACAGACACTTTTTCAAAAGCCTGTGGACATAGAAACAGCCCGAACGAGAGGATGTGTGCTGTTTCTATAACAAGCGTTTCACGCTCTTTTGCTGCGTACATACGTACCAGCAATGGGATTTACTCGACCTGCCGCCATTCCTCCGGAATGTCCTCCGGTACGTACGTACACGGCGAATCTCCGTAAAACCCATTTATATGAGGTCGTGCAATGGCTTCCACTCCCATGAATCCCCAAACCCGCCGTCCAGCAGAGTTGGTGATGTTGTTGCAATGCTCCAGATTGAATTTTCTGGCATTGGCAATCATGGCGTCGCTGAAGCTGCGGGCTTTCAGCGGTGCAAGGGAGTTTTCCTCGCACCACATCCGGTAGATTTCATAGAAATCCTTGGAGCTGATGGACGCATCCGCTTTGCGCCGGATATATCCCTCTGATTCCATGAAATCAAAGATATTGTTGTTGTCACGCTTGACCGCTTCCCGATTTTCACGGATGCGGTCACTCTCCGTAAACTTAAAGTTGTTGGCAACAAGCCGCTGCAAGCCTTCAAATGCCCACAGGAAGATACCCTCGGCTTCAGCTTTCATCTTCTCTGCAAGATCAGGATCGTCAGCTCTGTCCACCTGCTTTTCCTTGGTGGTCAGCACAAGCTGTCTGCGATAAAATCCGTCGCTGCGGTCATACAAGGCTTGCAGATCACCGTTGCTGAATGCCAGCAATCGGGCGAACATCCAGCCCTGATAACTCTGCTTGCCTTTACGTTCCAAATCCATCTTGCCTTGTGCTGTCACGATGGATTTTACATAGTTGGTCTGGCGCAGAGCTTCCATCCGCATATCATCATCCACGCACAGGAGAATGTGTTCCAAATCGGCACGGGCGAAGCGGTTTTCAGAAATCTTGCCGATGCTGCCGTCTTTCATATTCGTGCCGAAGATGGTAGACAGTACCGCACCGATTTGAGATTTACCCTCGCCGCCGTTGCCTTTAATCACCATCATGCGCTGCCCCTTGTTGGAGGGAATCAGGCAATAGCCGATAAACTCCTGCAAAGTTGGAATGTCCTCGGCGTAAAGCAACCCATCCAGAAAGTTCAGCCAGATCACCGGCGCAGTAGCATCGGGATTGTAAGCAACCGGCAAACGGCTCCGCACGATAGCCGGTCTGCCCTCGGTAAATGTGCCGTTCAATAGCAGCGTACCGTTGGACAAATGAATCCGATCCTGCTCCGGTGGAAAGTCCGGCACTTGCGCTTCCAGTTTCAGCACTTCCAGAATGTTGGTGATCTTCCGGGGGATATTGTTTACGGCACAGAATTTCAGCTTGTCGTAAATCTCCCCACGCAGAGGAAGATCGTCCGTCACTCGACCATCGGGCGTAAAAAAAGCTCCGTTTGCGAAGATGATTCTGCGCTCATGCAGAAATTCTTCACAAAACAGAGCTTCGTTGATGTTCTGCCCATCAAACCACATGGGCAAGTTCATATCAGGCGTTTTCCGGTTCTTCGCCATGGTGCGCCACCTTCTTTTTCTTTCGTGTGATGTACTCTTGCAGAAAAGTAATTTTTCCCTCCTTCATTAGCTCGTCCACCAATGCCACCCGCTCTTCCAGATCACCCACGGTCAGCACATCTGCCATATATTCGATAGGACAGTGCATCTGGCAGGCTTCCACAAAACGATCATCCAGAGCCTCCTCCGGTGTTTTGGGTGCATACCGCACTTTCCAATCTTCCAGCAGATGCATATAATCCGTCAGCACCCGGAAACACAGCATTTCATCCTCCCGGAACTGACGGATATAAGGACGCTTTGGCTTGGCCATAGCTGCGACAGTGGGCGGTTTCGGGTCAAGTCCGAAGTCCGAAGCCAGCTTTTGCGCTGCTTCATAGCTGCTCATATTGAACAGCCTTGCCACAAGGTCGATTACATCTCCCTTTGCTCCACAGCCGAAGCAGAAGAAATAGTCCTCATTCAGCTTCAAGCTCGGATGCCTGTCATTGTGGAACGGGCAGCAAGCCATACCGTTTCGGTTGACTTTCAGCCCGTAGTGTTCGGCGGCTTGCTTGACACTGATTGCCGCCTTTGATGGTTCCATAGATTGTCATAGAAAACCCTCCGTTCATAATATTCTGGAAAGCACGAAGCACCCGCCGTGATTGGCAGGTGCTTCGCTCCTTCTATTATGGTTATGACGGATTTTTCAAAAAACAGGCTAATGACAGGACAATCCTGTTTCAAAAAACAGGACAACTTATCTGAGGATGTAGATTTCTTTCACATTAGCATGATAGAATTAAGAAAATGAAAAAAACAGGACAGGAGGGCAAGCATGAACCAAGAACTGATGACATTGGATTTTTGGCAGGATACGGTCATATATGAGGGCAAAACATTCCCTGTCGGCACTCTTGCCTGTGATGCGCTGAATGTTCCTGCGGATACTATCACAAAGATGAACGAGCAATGCGAGAAAATCAATCTGCTGCTTGGTCTGCTGAACGCTGGACAGGATGCTTCCGCACTCTTTCCTATGGCAACGGAAGCTGCTCTGACGATGCTTGATATTCTCAGTAAAACACCGCCGTTCTCCTATATGAATATCTCAAAGCACAGAGAACGGATTGAAAAAGTCTTTACTGTGGACAATGCGCTGAAATATGTGGAGTTTGCCATAAAAGCCGCAACCAATTCTTTGCAGTTTGAAGAAATCCAGAACTTTACCGATGCGGTGATGCTCCAGCGCTATACCGCTGTATTCGGGCATCTGGCTTACTCCCTTGAGGAATACCAAAAGGCGATGCTTGATTTTGCGGAAAGATCGGACGGAAACGAAGCAGACCGCACCGCAGATGGCTTTGCAAAAATGTTCGGCAGCTATTTCCCGCCGGAGTTTTCTATCACAGAAGGGCAATGCCTGGATGTCTACCCTGAACAATTCCGTTCAGTATATATCGGTCATCCGTCCCGGCGAAAAAGTTGCGAAGCTGGTCAAGCGGATGCACTATGTATCCTTTGTAGGGATGTTCCGGTCTGATCTTTTTGAGGGCTTATGTGTTGGTCATGCACCGAAAAAATGCAAAATCTGCGGCAAGTGGTTCCTCACCACCAACGCAAGGCACACCAAATACTGCGGCGGCTATGCACCGGGGGACAAGCTGCACCGCACTTGCCGGCAGATCGGCAATCTAAAAGGCAGAGAACAGCGAGAGCTTGCAGACGATCATCCGATTATCCAGATATATGAAAAGAGGCTGAACACCATAAATCGCTATGTAAAGCGTGGTACTCTGGACGCTGACCTTGCGGAGGTCATGAAGAAACTGGCAAAAGATAAAGAACTCCGGGCAAAAAGTGATGTTGCTTATGCCAAAGGAGCTTATGAAAAAGAAATGGAACAGGCTGCTTTGCTTGCAGAAGCTAAGATACATATTTAGTGGGGGAAACAATATGAAACAAATATATGTGCATGGATTAGGACAAACATCTGACAGTTGGACAAAAACAATAGATATTTTGCAAACTACTGATTACAGCTTGTGTCCGAATCTTCCTGATTTAGTTCATAGCAAAGAAGTGACCTATGATAATCTATATGCTGCATTTTCAGATTACTGCAATCAATATGATGAGCCTATTGATTTGTGCGGTTTATCGCTTGGGGGCGTATTAGCTCTGAACTATGCTATACAATATCCGAAAAAAGTTCGCTCCTTGGTGCTTATCGCCACACAATATAAAATGCCCAAGAAGCTTCTGAAATTTCAAAATCTTCTCTTTAGATTTATGCCTAAATCCATGTTTCAACAAATGGGATTTAGAAAAGCTGATTTCTTACTTCTATGCGAAACCATGATGGAGTTGGACTTTAACAACTCTCTGCACAAAATATCATGCCCTACACTATTGTTATATGGCGAGAAAGATACTGCGAATAAAAATGCTTCTATTGAATTGGCAGAATTGCTTAAGAACGTGGAATTAAAAACGATTATTGGTGCCGGACATGAAGTTAATATTGAATCACCGCAGGAATTGGCAGAAATACTTCATGCTTTTTATGAAAGAATGTCTTAAGGGATTCTTATAGAAATGAGAAGGGAGGTGCGCTATGCTGAATGATTTTACATGGAATATGACCGGATACATACCAAAACACCAAGTCAATCCTCACAGCGATAGTATCATTCCCTATGTGGCAGAGCGCATCTTCCAACTGGAACCTGAGCCGCCAAAGGTAGGCGGTCTGAACGAATATATCCTGTCTGCCTTGCAGGAAAAGAATTTGATACATTTCTCATTCTTTCTCCACCACTACGAGCCGCAGCTTAACAAGCGCATCAAATCCTTTCTCGGCATGGATGGCGGTGATCTGTACGACACAGACCGATTTCTGGATATTAAGCTCTCCTGCCGGGAACAAATGCTCCAAAAACTGATGGACTATGACCTTACCAAGGGCGCAGAGTATGCTACATACATCTATCCGTTCATCCGGGATGCTATGCTCCGTTTTCGCATGGGCGAAGAAAAATGGTCGGTATCCTCTCTGACTAATTACAAAATGGTGCGGTCAATGGCTTGGCTGTACCACAATACCAAGGATGCGGTCAACGAGTTTTCCAAGAAACACAACTGTGATCTTGCTCTTGCCGAAGACTATCTGAAAGTTGTGCGAGGTATCCGCAATCAGCAGCCTTTCTATGTCACAGACGAGGACGGCGAAGAAACAGGCGAGGATGTAGCCCTTGACGATAGCTGGAACTATACCGATATCCTCTGGAACGGCATACAGGCAGAAAAGGTGCAGCGGGCATTTGAGAAACTGAATTACCGGGAACAGACCTTGCTCGAAAAACGGTTAGCAATTTGCATGACCTGTGGGCGTGTCAGCTCATGGAAAGACCGCCCCACTTTTGAAGAACTGGCGGTTATGTTTGAGGGCAGTACAGCCAGCGGTGCAGAACGAGCCTACCGAAAAGCAGTGGACAAGTTGACGGAATTGTTGGTTGCCGAGGGCGCAATCCATGCAGTCCGGCTAAAACAGAAATCCAAGACCAAGCGAAAAAAGAAAATCGCCGCCGCAATCTACGAATATCAGGCAGACTGCGACGGCGAATGGGGCGAAATATCATTAGATTTTGAGAACGGCAAGGCAGAGATCATTTTGCTTGCCGATTGGGATACAGTGAAAACAAACAAATTTGCAAGCAGAGCAATCGCCTATCTTCTGAACTGTGAGAACGAAAAATTACCCAAGGAAATAATGGTGGCCTTTGAATAACGAGGGAGTGAGATATATGGAGCAATTACTGATTGTTGAAGATGATATCGGCTTGAATCAAGGCTTATGCAAAGCGCTGAAAGCAGATGACCGTCAGATTATATCCTGCCATGATCTAAAAGCGGCAAGAGAACAATTGCTTTGCGGGAGTGTATCCCTGATCCTGCTGGATATCAATCTGCCGGATGGCAGCGGGCTCGAGCTGCTCCGGGAGGTCAAGGAAAACACACCCTATATTCCTGTTATTCTGCTGACTGCCAATGACACCGATCTGGACATCGTAGACGGACTGGAGAGAGGCGCTGATGATTATATTACCAAGCCCTTTTCTCTTTCGGTTTTGCGTGCAAGGGTGAATACCCAACTGCGAAAGCAAGCATCAAACCATAAAAATGCGCCGTTCCATATGGATCTATTTCACTTTGACTTTGAGGCTATGACCTTTTATGTGGGAGATTCAAAAGTGGAATTGAGCAAAACAGAACAAAAATTACTGCGTCTGCTTGTTGAAAACCGTGGTCGAACCATGACCCGTGGAGACCTTGTAGACCGGATCTGGACAGATGGTGCAGAATATGTAGATGAAAATGCTTTGTCCGTTACGATCAAGCGTCTGAGGGATAAGCTTGGTGCACAGAAATACATTAAAACCGTCTATGGAATCGGTTATAGCTGGGTGACAAAAGATGAATAAAACCGGCATTGTGATCATACTGCTGTGTTTTCTGGCGGCGGCAGCTGTTGTGTTATGGGAGCGGAGAAAGGCCAGAAAAACGATGGAAGAAATCGAAAGGATGCTAGACGCTGCCATGACCGGCTCCTTTTCTGAAACCAATTTTGATGAAAGCCGGCTGTCTGCATTGGAAACGAAGTTTGCGCACTATCTTTCCGCAGCAGAAGCATCTTCTCAAAATATAGCGCAGGAAAAAGACAAAATCAAAACCTTGATTGCAGACATTTCCCACCAGACGAAAACGCCGATTGCAAATCTGCTGTTATACAGCGAGCTTTTGATGGAGGAAACTCTGCCTGCATCGGCGAAGGCAAATGTGGAGGCACTGTACAAACAATCGGAAAAGCTGCGATTTCTGATTGATTCTCTCGTAAAGCTTTCCAGACTGGAAAACGGGATCATTTCACTCTCCCCTCAGCAAGCAGCGCTGCAGCCGCTGCTTGAAAGCGTAGTAGAACAATATGCCGCCAAGGCTTCTGAAAAAAGGTTGTCTTTGCGACTGCATGATACAGATGCTTTTGCCGTATTTGACTTCAAATGGACAGCGGAAGCGCTGGCTAATATCGTAGACAATGCCATCAAATATACAGAGCATGGCACCATTACTATTTCTGCCGTAAGCTATGAAATGTTTGCAAGGATCGATATATCGGATACCGGTTCAGGCATTCCGGAAAGTGAGCAAGCGAAGATATTTGCTCGCTTTTACCGCTCAAATAGTGTGCAGAAACAAGAAGGTGTGGGCATCGGCTTATACCTTGCCCGACAGATCATATCCGGCGAGGGCGGTTATATCAAGGTTGCTTCCGTTCCGGGAAAAGGAAGTACGTTTTCCATATTTCTGCCGAAATAACAACAATTCTATCAAAACTGTTAGATTTCATTTTCCGCCGGAAAGAATGTGGAAAGATTCCTATGCGATAATCTGTATGTATCAAAGGATCATTTCCTTTCATACATACAGATTTTTTCATGGAGGTACTCATTTATGGAAGTTTTACAGGCAAAAAACCTGAAAAAGATTTATGGCTCCGGCAATAACGCAGTTCATGCGTTGGATGGAGTTGATTTAAGTGTAAAGAAGGGCGAATTTGTTGCAATTGTCGGCACATCCGGCTCCGGCAAATCCACGCTGCTGCACATGCTGGGCGGGCTGGATCGCCCTACAAGCGGCACGGTCATGGTGGACGGACAGGATATTTTCTCCCTGAAGGAGGAAGCGCTGACCATCTTCCGCCGCAGGAAAATCGGCTTTGTGTTCCAAGCATATAATCTTGTTCCGGTGCTGAATGTGTATGAAAATATTGTTCTACCCATTGAGCTGGACGGTGGCAAGGTCAATAAGGATTTCGTACAGCAGATTGTACAGACACTTGGGCTGGATGATCGTCTGGATGCGCTGCCCAATCAGCTCTCAGGCGGTCAACAGCAGCGTGTAGCCATTGCCCGTGCGCTGGCGGCAGCACCCGCTATCATTCTGGCAGATGAACCGACAGGTAATCTGGATTCCAAAACCAGCCAGGATGTATTGAGCCTTTTGAAAGTCACCAGTCAAAAGTTCGCCCAGACAATCGTAATGATCACTCACAACGAAGAAATTGCGCAGATGGCAGACCGCATTATCCGTATCGAAGACGGTCGGATCGTCTCCCAGAACTAACGGGAGGTGGCTACGATGAATGTCAAAAACAGAAAATGTATTCGAAAGCTCAGCTTAAAATCTCTTTATGCGAACCGTCGCCGCAATCTGATCGCTATTTTTGCCATTGCGCTGACAACGCTGCTATTTACTTCCATGTTCACCATTGTCTTGTCGTTGAACGCCAGTTATGAAACCTACCAGTTTCGGCAGGTAGGCGGCTATGCGCATGGCACCTTTAAGGATGTTTCCCCCGAGCAGGCGGAACGCATCGCTGCCCACCCAAAGGTGAAGGCTACGGGGGCACGGAAGGTAATCGGTATCACTGCGGAGGGGGTCTTTGCCAAAATACCGGCAGAGATCAGCTACATGGATGCTAACTGCACTAAATGGAGCTATGCAACCCCTACTATCGGACGGATGCCCGAAAGCGGCAAAGAGGTAGCCATGGATACGGCAGCGTTGCAGCTGCTTGGCGTAACGCCGGAGCTGGGCGCCGAGGTCACGGTTTCCTATTCCATTACGGACAAGGATCAAAGCGCCTTTACTGTAACAGATACCTTTACGCTGGTGGGCTATTGGGACTATGATGAACTAATGCCTGTTCATTACATCAACATCAGCCGTGATTACGCAGATGACATCGAAGCGCAGGCAGTGAAAACAGGTTTACAGCCTTTCCGCACCGATTTGAATGTCATGCTGGCCTCCGGCACAAACATTCAAGGGCAGATGGAGCAGGTGGATACCGATCTTGGTTACACATGGGACAGCTATACCGATCCCAACAGCGTCCGAATCGGCGTCAATTGGGGATATACCTCATCCCAGCTGGAGTCGAAGCTTGATCCGGAACTTGTGATCGCCATAGCAGCTTTTTTGCTGCTGGTGATTTTCACGGGGTATCTTATCATCTATAACATTTTCCAGATCTCTGTTGCAGGGGATATCCGGTTTTACGGACTTCTGAAAACCATTGGCACAACGCCCCGGCAGCTCAAACGTATCATTCGCCAGCAGGCACTTCTGCTTTGTCTGATCGGCATTCCGGCAGGGCTGCTGCTGGGCTACGGCATCGGCGCTGTTCTGGTGCCTGTTGTCTTGCGCTCCACCCAGTTGGATGCAGGCATCACCACCATCAGTACATCGCCTGTGATCTTCCTTGGTTCTATGCTGTTCGCCTTGTTGACGGTGCTTTTGTCCTGTTCCAAGCCCGGAAAAATGGCAGCCAAGGTCTCTCCGGTGGAGGCTACCAAATATACGGATGTGATGCAGACCAAGAAAAAACGGCGCAGCATCCGGGGAGCAAAGCTCCATCAGATGGCCTTTGCCAATCTGGGACGAAACAAGAAAAAGACGGTGCTGGTGGTGGTGTCTCTGGCACTGTCGGTGACACTGTTCAATGCGCTGTGTGCCTTTGTGGGCGGCTTCAGCATGGAGAAGTATGTATCCGCCATGACCTGCGCCGATTTTATCGTCAGCACGCCCGACTATTTCCGTTACAACCCGGCAGATGAATTCATCACGCCAGAACAAATCGAAGAGATCGCAGCAAACACAAAGGCCAGTCTTTCCGGCACGGGATATGCTGTGCGAAAACCCGCATACCTGTGGATGACGGAGGATGCTCTGCGGCAGGACTATGCATGGTTCGAAAGCGCCGAGCAGTTGGACAGCCATATGAGCCGTCTGGAGCACCGGGGCAATATGGTGATGGGAGAGACCAGAATCGAGGCTCTGGATAACAGTCTGTTTGACAAGCTGCAAGTGTTCGACGGAGATATTTCTCCCATGTTGGAGCCGGACAATAACGCCATTGCCATTGCGGTTTCCTTAGATGACTACGGTAATCTGCGCAATCCTGAATACTACCCCAAGGTGGGAGACACGATCACCGTTACCTATGCGGACGATGTGAAATATATCGACAGCCGCACCGGGGAACTCCGCACCGAAGATACACCGGAGGAGTACTTTCAGGCAAAATTGTATGGAGCCAGAGATGTAGAGTACACGGTCTGCGCCTTGGTAGAACTTCCGAATTCCATGAGTTATCGTTATAGTGGTATTGGATATGACGCAGTTTTGTCTGTGGACACCGCACAGAGGGACAGCGGTGGTGCAGCCATTCCGATGCTCTACCTGTTCGACACAGCGGACGAAGTTGACGAGGCCGAAGCAGAGCAATATCTATCGAAGCTCACTGCCGGTGAGTTTTCGCCCTTGATGTATGAAAGCAAGGCCACGGCTCGCTCTGAATTTGCTCAGTTCCGGCAGATGTTCCTTCTGATAGGTGGTATCCTCTGTGCTATCATTGGGCTGGTGGGACTCTTAAATTTCTTCAACGCCATGATGACCGGTATTCTTTCCCGCCGCCGTGAATTTGCTGTGCTTCAGGCTGTAGGAATGACGAACCGGCAGCTCAAAACCATGCTGATCTACGAGGGATTGTTTTACGCAATGTCCTCCGTAGCGGTGGCTTTTATTCTGTCGCTGGCGGTGGGACCTCTTGCAGGAAAAATGCTGGGCAGTATGTTCTGGTTCTTTGAGTATCGATTCACCATTCTGCCTGTCCTGCTGACAATTCCGGTATTTCTTCTGCTTGGGTGGCTGATTCCTTGCATGATGTATGATAACGCAGCGAAATGCAGTGTTGTAGAGCAATTGAGGGATGCTCAATGACTGTTAAGCAAAAAACGGCCCTCTGCCAATGAAAAGGCAGAGGGCTGAGTTTTAATCTAAGGGTTTACATTCAGTTACAGTTTTTAGATAAATTTCGGGATCACCGTTCAATATCAAGTCTGCATATCCAATCGGATCATTATAGATCAGATAGTCCAATTCTGACCGCTGATACACAGTGTCGGCAACCTCATTCTCCACGGCTATTGTATCAATAGCAATCATACTGCCATCTAAGAATTTCAGTTCCACACAGGCATTATCCATGTTGAACTCACAAGAAATCAACCTATCCATAAGAAACCTCCATTTTGCGGGATGTTAGATCATCCCAAAATATTTGAATGCTTCTCGGATTGCTTTCTCTTTTTCCTGCGGACACTGGGGCTGTCTGGAATCCTCGGACTTCGGCAGATTATAGTTCTTACCAACCCCAATCCCACATTTTCGTTTAATCTGTGAGATATACAGGTTGGATACCTTTAACCCGCTATGCTCCAACACATAGTCCTTGATCTGGGTATAGGTTGCCCCATCCTGAAATTCGGACATATCCATATCTTCCAGAGAGAACTCTACCCGAATCTTTTTCGAGTCGACCTCACCCTTGGAAAGCAAGACAACCGTCTCTATATGCTTCGTCCTTGGAAACAAATCCACCGGCTGCACCTTTTCTGCATGGTACCCATTCTTTTCCAGCCATGCGGCGTCTCGGGCGGCGGTGGCGGGGTTGCAGCTGACATACACCACCCGGCGGGGAGCCATGCGCACCACAGCGGAGAGGGTGGCTTCGTCACAGCCTGCGGGGCGGGTCCAGCATCACGATGTCCGGGTGCAGGCCCTCGGCGGCCAGCTGGGTGGCAGCCTGTCCGGCATCGGCGCAGAAAAAGCGGCTCTTAGCGGCTACGGCCTCGCCCATGCGGGCGGCGTTGGCCTTGGCGCTCTCGATAGCCTCCGGCACGATCTCCACGCCGATCAGCTCCCGGCATTGATCTGCCATAGAAAGGCCGATGGTGCCCATGCCGCAATAGAGATCCAGCAGCGCGTCGTCCGGGGTCAGCTGCGCGTACTGCGCGGCAACGCCGTACAGCCGCTCGGCGGCAAGCGTGTTGACTTGATAGAAGGACAGCGGCCCCAACCGCACCGGTACGCCGCAAAGAGTGTCCTCAATGTAGCCCGGGCCGTACAGGATATGGTTCTCACTGCCCAGAATGACATTGGTGTTTTTTGCGTTGACATTGAGCAGGATGGTACTGATGGCCGGAACTGCTCCCGCAGTGCGGTGCAAAGCTGCTCTGCTGGGGCAGCTTTGCACGGGTGCATACCAGACACACCATGATCTGCCCGCTGTGCGCGCCACGCCGCAGGAAGATGTGCCGTACCAGCCCCTTGCCGCTCTGCTCGTCGTAGGGACTGGATGCCCTGCTGCGGCAAAAAAAGCGCACAGCGCGTTGCCGATCTCATTGAGCACGCCGGGCTGCAGCTTACAGTCCGGGCAGGGGACAATGCGATGGGTACGGCCAGCATAAAAACCAATGCAAGGCTGGCCGTTTTTGTCCCGCCCGACAGGGAATTGCACCTTATTGCGGTAGCGGTTCACCTCGGGGGAGGGAGGATATCCAGCACCGGAACCTCCAGCCCGCCGATGCGGCGGAAGGCGTCAGCACGCTTCTCCTGTTTGGCGCGCAGTTCTGCGGCGTAGTCCAGATGACGCAGGCTGCAGCCGCCGCAGGGACCGGCGGCCGGGCAGTCTACCTCCATGCGGGCGGGCGAGGGGGTGAGCAGTTCGTCCAGAATACCAAAGCGTAGCGGCCGCAGTCCTTTGACGATCTTGATCCGCGCTTCATCGCCGGGGGCGGTGTTGGGTACAAATACGGCCTCGCCATCCGCGGAGTGGGCCACGCCGCTGCCGTCGCTGGAAAGGCGCTCAATGCGGAGGGTCAGGAGTTGATTTTTCTGTAAAGGCATGGTTTCTCCCTTGTGTGATATGGTTTTGCGCCGGGCACGGGCGGCGGCGGGGGGCGTCTGCTGGGCGGCAAAATACTTGCTGGGCGGCACGCCTTGGCGCGCTTGAACACCCGCGAGAAGTAAAACTGATCAAAGAAGCCTACCGAGACCGCTACCTCTGCAATGGACAGACTGCCTGCGCGCAGCAGCTTGCAGGCCTCGTTGATGCGGTACTCGGTCAGGTAATCGATGGGGCTTTTGCCCACGTTCAGCATGAACACCCGGTACAGATGACTGCGAGAAACTCCCACGCTCTTGGCCACATCGTCGATGGAAATGTCGTGGGAGTAGTTGAACTGGATGTATTTGATGGCGTTGAGCACATACTGGCTGGAGGAAGAAGTGCTGTGGGGGCTTGGACTCGCTGGTCTCCCGCATGAGGGCGGCAATGAACAGGTAAGGTAGCCCACCATGGCGGCCTCGTCCTGAGGCTGCAGCCCGCGGGAGGAGTAGATGTTAGCCAGGGCGGCGCGCATGCCGTCCGGGTCGCTGGTGTGGTGTACGGGTGCTTCATCGGTAAAGGGGAGCTGAGCTGCCAGCTTATGGGCGCAGGCACCGTTGAAGCCCACCCAACTGTACTCCCAGGGGTACTGCTCATCGGCGGTGTAGCGGATGAGCTGGCTGGGGCGCGCAAAGAACAGATCGTCCGGTGCGACTGCCAGGTTCGGCCGCCTACCTCGAATTCGCCCTTGCCCGAGAGCACCAGGTGGATCAGGTAATGGTCACGGATTCCAGGACCCCAGGTCTGGACGGGGCGCAGCGCTCAATGCCACAGTTGAAGATGGAAAGTTCGATATTATTGGTGTCGCTCTGCTTGAACGACTGTTTGTAAACGTCTGGCATGGCAGCTTTACCTCCCGTCCTGTCACGTTCTGCACCAGTATACCACTAGAACAGCCTGCAAATTCAACAAAAGTACATCTTATTCTTTGAGCCGGACGCCAAATTTCGCGCTTTTTCTTCGATAGAAATTGAAAAAACAGAAGGGATGCATTACAATAAACCTAACAAACCTACAAACACTGTTTGAATGTTTCAGGGAGGGATCGCGGATGGCAACCAGCGCACAACTCAGGGAACAGATCGCGGCAGGGAGGTGGGACGGGCCCCTTGCCGCGCTTTACGGGGCGACCCGGCAGGAACTGGAGGCGGCAGCGCGGGCGTTACTGCGCAGCGCTGGAGCAGTTCGAGTTATATTTCGGCCCGGGGCGGCAGGTGCAGGTGTATTCGGCCCCGGGGCGTGCGGAGCTGGGCGGCAACCACACCGACCACCAGCATGGCTACGGGCTGGCGGCGGCGGTCACGCTGGATCTGGTGGCGGTAGCGGCCCGGAACACGGACGGCTATGTGCGGGTCAAGTCCCGCGGGTTCAACAAGCTGGATGTGATCGACCTGGCCACGGCAGAGCCGCAGGAAGGGGAGAGCACCCATTCCGCCAGCCTGATCCGCGGCATTGCGGAGGGATTCCGGTACGCCGGGGCAGGACTATCGGCGGCTTTGACGCCTATACCGCCAGCGATGTGCTGCGGGCTCAGCGGCCTGTCCAGCTCTGCGGCCTTTGAGATGGGCATGGCCTGCATCTGGAACGGGGAGTACGCCTGTGGGCTGGATGCCCGGGCACTGGCCGGCATCTGCCAGTATGCGGAGAATACTTACTTTGGCAAACCCAGCGGTCAGCTGGATCAGCTGGCCAGCGCGGTGGGCGGCATTATCTTTGCAGATTTTGCCGATCCCGTGCCCCAAAGGTGGAAAAAGATCCACGCAGCGGGCCTGCTGCCGCAGCGGCTTAACTCTGTGCGTGACCGACACCCAGGCCAGTCACAGCGAGCTGACCGGGGAATTCGCGGCCATTCGCCGGGAAATGGAGGCTGTGGCGGCCTGTCTGGGCGGCAAGGTGTTGGGGCAGGTGCCGGAAACCGATTTTTGGGCAGCACTGCCCCGGCTGCGTAGCCGCCTGCGGCGACCGCGCGGTGCTGCGTGCCATCCACTATTACGAAGAAAATGCCCGCACGCTGGCCCAGCGCCGGGCTCTGCTGGAAAAAACGCTTTGCCGATTTTTGCTCTCAAAAGCGGGCGCAGGCCTTCCTTTGCACTGTGCCAGAATGTGTACTGCGCCACGGATGTCCGGCATCAGGGGCTGTCGGTGGCGCTTGCGTTGAGCCAGAGCATCCTGCAGGGCAGTGAGGGCGCATGGCGGATGCAGGGCGGCGGCTTTGCCGGTACCATTCAGGCCTATGTGCCCGGGCGGCTGCTCAAGCGGTACCATACAGCCATCGAGCAGGTGTTCGGGCAGGGCAGCTGCTATGTGCTGCGCCTGCGGGAACAGGGTGCAGTCCGGGTGATCTGAACATAAAAATAAGCCGTGCATGGCCGGAAATTTCCAGGATGCACGGCTTTTTTATGGCTTACTGCTGCAGAGAAAATGGGCTGGGGAGAGAGTTTGTAACGGGACGATCCTTTCTCTGCTGTTGGATACTGTCCAGATACTGGACGGTAGTGGTGGCGGCTTCGCTGGTCACACCAAGCAAACGGGCGAACTGCTGGTACAGCTTGATGCCGGTCTGTACGCCTACCTTGATCATGCGGAAAAACAGCATGGGCACAAAGGTGAAGGAGAACGAGAGCAGCCCGCCCTCCCAGAAGAAATCACCGAAGTGCAGGTTATCAAAAAAGCTGCCGACAGCATCGCCGAATTCGCTTCCGCCAAAGGCAGTGCGCTGCTCTTCTGGAGAAAGCGCTGCATAGGAAGCAGGCAGCTGAAGCTTTTTCATAAAGAGGAACACTCCTTTCAGGTACGAAAAAACTTAGCACAGGGCTACCAGCGTAGGCAGGCAGTTCTGCTGCTCGGTCTCCTGTGCAGCGTTCTTGTTGGCCTTAACTCGTCAATGGACTCCTTGATGGCAGTTACCAGATTCTTGACGGAGAGATAGATGCTGCGGGCCTGAATATAGGCGTAGTAGCCGCCCAGACCGGCCAGACCGATAGAAGCTACCTTGCTCCAGGTGTTCAGCGGTTGACCCCAGTAGTGACCCCACGGCATCACCAACGTCGGACAAACCATCGTTCAAGGCATTCTGCATACCGGAGAACAGCGCCTTGGAATGCATAACGGCCCATCATGCCCAGCAGATTTACAGTAACGGTCATGCCAAAGGCCATGACCTGCTGCGGGGTGATATTGATGGAAAGAGCACCGCCCTCGGTGTAGGTCATCTCCTCGGCAGAGAGCACAGCGTAGGAGGCCGGCAGGCAGCATGCAGGGGCGCTGATATGTATGATCCATGATGGAAAACTCCTTTCGCACACAGAACTCCCCAAGGGGCAGTTCATCTAGTAACTGAATTGTAGCATATCTGCACAAAAATGACAGGAGATGCGCGGGTTAAAAATCATGATACATTTGTGAATATATTGTGATGAGAATTTACAAAATAGACTGAATACGATATAAATACAAAAAAAACAACCGCTTTTTATCACAGTGAAAAAATGTTGTAGAGGAAAAGGACCGTAAAAATAAAAAACAACAAAGGCATCTGCCCGTGCCCGCTGCGCAGGATACAGCAGGGAAAGCAGATGCCTTGTGGCTTTGCAGGATAGAAAGCAAAAGAGTGGGCGTTTAACGCTTTTCCGGCACACGCTCATACAGCGTGGTCAACGCAGCGATGTGCCCGGCCAATGCTGCGGGCAGGGGCTGCGTCAGCCGCCAGCGCCAGTTTGCACCCTGTGTGCTGGGGGTATTGATGCGGGCCTCGCTGCCCAGATGCAGCCAGTCTGCCAGCGGGATGATGGCGGTATCCGAAACGCTGGCAAGGCAGGCACAGATCATGCCTTCGGTCAGGGTCCTCCGGTGTGCAGCGCAGGTACCGGCAGGCGTAGGCAACATCCTCGGCACTGGCGTTGCTGCGCCAGCCCTCGGTGGTCACGTTGTCGTGGGTGCCGGTGTACACCACACTGTTGCGGGGGTAGGTGTGGGGCAGATAATTGCCCGGATTCCCGGCTGTCGAAGGCGAACTGCATGATCTTCATGCCCGGGTAACCGCTTTCGGTCAGCATGGCCTTCACCTCCGGGGTCAGGTAGCCCAGATCCTCGGCGATGATATTGCCGCCGCCCAGCGTCTGCTGCATGGCGTGGATAAAGTCCCGGTCGGGGCCTTTTTCCCAGTGACCGCCTGCAGCCGTGGTGCTTCCGGCAGGGATGGAGTAGTAGCTCTCAAAGCCCCGGAATGGTCGATGCGCACCACATCATAGATGGAGGTGGCGTGCTTCATGCGCTGCTTCCACCAGCCAAAGCCGGAGGCCTTGTGAGCGGGCCAGTCGTACAACGGGTTGGCCCACAGCTGTCCGTCTGCCGCAAAGGCGTCCGGAGGGCAGCCGGCTACATGGGTCAGGTGCATCTGTCCATCAGTCTGGAACAGCTCCGGGTGGGTCCACAGGTCGCTGGAATCCGGGCTGACGTAGATGGGGATATCACCCACCAGACGGATACCCTTCGCGTTTGCGTAGGCCTTGAGCGCGCTCCACTGGGTGTAGAAGAAGAACTGTACTGCCTTGTGGTAGCTGATCTGGTCGGCCAGCCGTGCCTTTGCGGCGGCAATGACCTCCGGCTCGCGGCAACGCAGTGCGTTCGGCCAGTCGGCAAGGCCTGCCTGCCCCTGCGCAGCCTTCACGGCCATGAACAGGGCGTAGTCCTCCAGCCAGAAGCTGCTGCGCTGCGCAGAAGGCTTCGTAAGCAGGGGAGGGAGCCGCCAACAGCCGGTCAACAGCCTTTTTCAGCAGCACCGGGCGCTGGTTGTACAGCGCACCGTAGTCGACGGTGTCCACCGGCTGCGCGGCGGGGAGCTCTTCGGCGGTCAGATAACCGTCTGCCGCCAGTAAACGGAAATCGATAAAGTAGGGGTTGCCGGCAAAGGCGGAAAAACTCTGGTAAGGGCTGTCACCGTAGCCGGTGGGGCCGATGGGCAAAATCTGCCAGTAGGTCTGTTTTGCCTTGGCAAGGAAATCGACAAATGCGAAGGCCTCTTTGCCCAGCGTGCCGATGCCAAAGGGCCCCGGCAGGCTGGACACGGGCATCAGAATGCCACTTGCACGCATACCGTGCACCTCCTTAGCCCTTTACAGCACCGGCCACGACACCCTCGATGATGTACTTCTGGCAGGTCATGTAGAGGATAATAATGGGGATGATCGCAATGATGATGCAGGCCATCATGGGAGCCAGCTCCACGCGGCCGTAGCCGCCGCGGAAGTACTGGATGGCCATGGGAATGGTGCGGTACTTCTTGATGTCCAGCACCAGCGTGGGCAGCAGGTAGTCGTTCCACACCCACATAGTCTCCAGAATGGCAGTGGAGATCATGGTAGGCTTCAGGATGGGGAACACGACCTTAAAGAAGATCTGGATGGGGTTGCAGCCGTCGATCATGGCGGCTTCCTCGATCTCCATGGGCACGCTCTTCATGAAGCCGGTGAACATGAACACGGCCAGACCGGCACCGAAGCCCAGGTAAATGATGCAGATGTTCCAGGGGGTGTTCAGCTTGAGCTGGTCTGCAGTCTTAGACAGGGTGAACATGACCATCTGGAAGGGCACGACCATGGAGAACACGATCAGCAGGTTCATGAACTTGCTCAGCTTGTTGTTCACGCGGGTCAGGTACCAGCCGGTCATGGAGCAGCACAGCAGGATCAGGAACACACTGGTAATGGTGATCAGAAGGCTGTAGCCCAGGCTGGAGAAAGCCCATCTTGGTCACGCCGTAGACGTAGTTGCCAATTCCGGCAAAGGTCTCTTTCGTGGGCAGCTGGAACACCGTGGAGGTGGTAAAGGTGCCCTCTTTTTTCAAGCTGTTCAGCAGGATCAGCACGATGGGGTAGATCCACAGCAGGCAGAGAAACACCATTACAACAGCAAGGATGACATCCCACAGTTCTTTTTTTCTGTTTAGGCATTACTGCTGCACCTCCTTGGAGCGGGTAAAGTGGAGCTGGATGAGCGAGATGACCACCAACGATCAGGAAGAACACCACAGCCTTTGCCTGACCAATGCCCTTCCACTGCGCACCGGAGCGGCCGTAGAAGGTGTTGTAGATGTTCAGAGCCAGCATTTCACTGGCGTTGGCGGGTTCACCGGCGGTCAGGGCCAACGTTCTGGTCAAACAGCTTGAAGCTGTTGGTCAGGGTGAGGAAGGTGCAGATGGTCACACTGGGCATGACCATGGGGATCTTGATCTTGAACAGGATCTCGCGGTCGTTGGCACCGTCGATCTTGGCCGCCTCGATCAGGTCGCCGGGCACGCTCTGCAGGCCGGCCACATAGATGATCATCATGTAACCGATCTGCTGCCAGCACATCAGGATCACCAGGCCCACAAAACCAGCCTTGGCGTCCAGGGCCAGCAGAGGCTTCTGGAGGTTGGCCAGCAGGCCGTTCAGCAGGATCTGCCAGATGTAGCCCAGCAGGATGCCGCCGATCAGGTTGGGCATAAAGTACACGGTACGGAACAGGTTGGTGCCCTTGATGCCCCGGGTCAGCACCAGTGCAATGGCAAAGGCAAACACATTGATAAGTACAGTGCTTACCACGGTAAAGACCGCCGTAAAGCCAAAGGCATGGAGGAAGGTGGAATCCTGGAAACACGGAAAGGTAGTTCTGGATGCCCACAAAGGTGGTCTTGGACACGGTGGTGAATCGCTGGAAGGACAGATATGTGCCCCAGATAAAGGGCCAGATGAAGCCGATGATAAAGGCGACCAGAGTAGGCAGCACAAACACCGGCCAGTATTTACTAATGGCTTTTTGCATGATATACCTCCTGATGGAGCTGTTAGAAAAAAGAAGGGAGGCGGGCGAACTCATCGCCCGCCTCCCACATTAGTTCTTATGGGAGCTCTTGGTCAATGGCTTAGCCGTTGGCCAGCTTGTATTCCTTGGCCCAGCCGTCCACAAATGCGGTGACCACGTCGTCCCACTTGCCGGTGCCGGCTGCGTAAGCGGTCAATACGCTGCCCACGCCGTTCTTCCACTCCTCGGAAGGCATGGTGGAGAAGCACCAGTCAACACTGGTCTTGCCGTCGGCCACATACTGGTCTGCAATGGTAATCAGGGGGTTGGTGGAGTCCTTAGCCTTCTTGAAGGGGATGACGAAGCCCATCTTGTCAGCCATTGCGCTGGTGCCGGCCTCAGAGGTGACACACCAGTTCATGAAGTCCAGGGTGGCCTGAATGTCAGCCTCGGAAGAGGTATTGTTGACACACCAGAAGTTCTCGGAACCGGTGCACAGACCCTGGATTCTCCTCGCCGTCCACGCCGATGTAAATGGGCAGCATACCCAGATTGTCGTCGCCCAGATCCTTCACATCATTGTAAGCCCAAGTGCCGTTCTGATAGAAGACGGCCTTCTTGCCCACGAACTCAGCAACAGCATCGTTGCCGGTCTTGGAAGCCAGCAGCTTGGGATCGCAGGTGGAGTCGGTGATGTACAGATCCCAAATCTGCTTGTAGTTGTCCAGATAGGTGCCCTTGATGGCGTCGGTGGAGCCGATGCCGTCTGCCTTGTACTCGTAGTAGATGGGCAGGTTTGCCAGATGGGTCTTGAAGCGCCAGTCAGAAGAACCGTCCATGCCGGCAGAGGTGAAAGCACCGTCCACGCCCAGCTCAGCCTTACGGGCCTGAATGTCATCAGCGACCTTCTTCAGGTCGGCAAAGCCCTTGATGTCCTCCTGCTTGTAACCGGCAGCGGTCAGCAGTTCCTTGTTGTAGATGATGCCGTAGGTCTCGATGACGTATGCAATGCTGGTAACAGCATCGCCATCCTTCAGTGCGAAGGAATCGCTGGTCAGCTCGCCGTACAGCTGGCTGCCGGACAGATCGTAGCAGTAATCCTTCCAGTTAGCCAGACCGACCGGGCCGTTCACCTGGAACAGGGTAGGAGCTTCGCTCTTCTCCATCTCGCTCATCAGGGTGGTCTCGTACTGGCCGGAAGCGGCGGTGACAACGGTCACAGGCACGCCGGTCTCCTTGGTGTACTCAGCGGCCAGATCCTGCCAATCCTGATCCTGCTCCGGCTTGAAGTTCAGGTAGTAGACCTTGCCGTCTGCCTTTGCAGCGGTGCTGGAAGCAGCGGTAGAACTGGCAGCAGAGGAAGCGGTGCTGCTGGAAGAGCCGCCGCAGGCAGCCAGACCCAGAGCAGCGGCAGAAACGCCAGCGGCCTTCAGGAAGTTACGACGAGTGATCATCTTTTTCATAATAAGTTCTCCTTCTTATTAAAATTACAGATCAACTATATACTCTCCGTCCTTCGACGGAGGGAATACAAAATTTAAATGGCCCTTACGCTTTCGCCCTGCTGCAATTCCGGCTGCAGGGTCACGGTCTGGGCAGGGGAGCCATGCTCGATCTGCCGTACCAGCAGCTCGATGCTTTGCAGCGCGATCTGCTCGCTGGGCTGGACGATGGTTGTCATCACCGGCACACAGTAGCGGGACATCGTGATGCCGTCAAAGCCGATCACCGAAACATCTTCCGGCACCCGGAACCCGGCGCTCACCAGCGCCCGGATGGCACCAAAGGCGATGACGTCGCTCATGGCGAACAGGGCGGTGAAATCCGCCCGGCGGGCCAGCAGACTGTTCATGGCGTGGTAGGCGGACTCGAAATCGTAGTTGGACAGGCCGTACAGCTTGTCGTTGAACAGGATGCCTGCATTCTCCATGGCTTCCTGTGCGCCCTTGCGGCGCATCAAGCTAGGGTAGCTGGTCACCGGACCGCCCAGAACGGCGATCTTGCGGTGTCCCTGCCGGATGAGATAGTCCACAGCGGTATAGGCCGCTGCCTGATCATCCACACCCACCATGGAAAGGTTGGGAAAGTTCAGCTCATCTGTGACCAGCGTGGTGAGTACCGAAGGGACATTGATACTGTCAAAGCCCCGTTGAAAGTTGGCCACGCTGCCGCCTAAGAAGATGATTCCCTTTGGGCTTGATCTCCCGGAGGATCTTTTCGGCGGCGTCGATCTCGTTGGCGTTCTCGTCCAGATAAGAGACGATGCCGTTGTACCCGTACAGGGTGGCGGCGCGCTGGAGCTGCACCAGAAAATCGGAAAAGAAGATGTTCCGGGTGCCCTTTTTACCACAAACACAAGGCTGCGGGACTGTTGGATCTTCAGCTGTCGGGCGTTGGTGTTGGGCACGAACCCGGCCTCCCGCATCACATTCAGAACGTGCTCCTTGGTCTCCGGGCGAACATCCGGCCTGTCGTTGATCACACGGGAGATGGTGCTGACAGAGCAACCGCTGATCCGTGCGATGTCCTTGATGGTCAGGTTTGCCATGTCGGCGGGCCTCACTTTCTGAAAGTGTTTCGGGAACGTTGTCGGGAACGTTCCCAGCGACATTAGTATGGCACATTCTGTATAAAAAATCAATAAGGTTAATTCAACTTTGTACAAGGTGTGCAATGAACTGCCCTGTGTTTGTGCAGTTTGATTTGCGAACAAAGCAGCAAAGCTGAAAATACCGATAATTCCCGGTACAAGTCAGAAAAGACCGGAAATTATCGTACCGCTTTGTAACTTTTTGCACGACACTAGTAGAGAATTTGTAATTTGTATACAAGAACAAAGCAGCGGAAACGTTCCCGAAAAAATGCTCCGGCACTGTATTCTGAACAGCTGTGGTGCGAGAACTGCTGCCAAAAACGGGTGGAGCGAACACCGCTTTGCGCCGATGGATAGAGCCAAGACGATGGCAGGGGAGCTGCTGCCCCCAAAGCGCAGCAAAAAAGCCTCACCTTGTCATCGGTGAGAGCGCTTTGCTGATTGCTGATTATTTTGATTGGGTTGATGTTTTAAAGATTAGTCGCTGACGTAGGGCATCAGAGCAACGTGACGAGCACGCTTGATGGCGATGGTCAGTGCGCGCTGATGGTAAGCGCAGGTGCCGGTCACACGGCGGGGAATGATCTTAGCACGCTCAGAGACGTACTTACGCAGACGGGGCACGTCCTTGTAATCGATGGTGTCGATGCGATCGACACAGAAGCTGCAAACCTTCTTGCGGCCGCGACGCATGGGGCGTGCGGGGCGAGAGCCTTCGGTTCTTTCAAAAGCCATTGCTTATTACCTCCTATTGGATTTTTAACGGATGGACCGTTTCGTGTCAGAACGGCAGGTCGTCGCTGTCGTCAATAACGGCGAAGTCGTCTGCATTACCGGCAGAATAGCTGGGAGCTGCCTCCACGGCGGCCGGGCGGGCAGGCGCTGCGTTCTGGTAGGACGGAGCGATTCTGATAGCCGTTTCCGTTGCCTGCATTGCTGCTTTTGGGGCCTGCAAAGTTGATGTTGTTTGCCACAACTTCAACGGCAGTGCGGTTTGCGCCGGTCTTATCCTGATACTGACGGGTCTGCAGACTGCCTTCAATGGCGATCAGACTGCCTTTCTGGAAATACTTGCTCACAAACTCGGCCTGCGAACGCCAAGCGACGATATCAATGAAATCGGCCTGACGCTGCTCGCCCTGACGTGCAAAATTGCGGTCGCAGGCGATGCGGAAACTGCACACATTGATGCCCTGGGGCGTGGTGCGCAGTTCAGGGTCCGCCACAAGGCGGCCCATGATGGCAACAACATTCAACATAGTACGGACTCCTTTTTCATCACGAAAGGATTACTCCTCGTGAGCAATGATCAGGCTGCGCATAACGCCTTCGGTGATCTTGTACACACGGTCCAGCTCAGCGGGGAAGCTGGGCTCGCTGGTGAAGTTGATCACAGTGTAAACGCCTTCCTTCTCGTCGTTGATGGGGTAGGCCAGACGGCGCTTGCCCCACTCGTCAACAGAATCGATGGTACCGTTCGCCTCGATCAGGGACTTGAACTTGCCAACCAGGTTGGCGGAAGCCTCCTCATCCAGAGCGGCGCTGGTAATCAGCATGGTCTCATACTTTGCCATTTTTGTAGCACCTCCTTTTTGGACTTGAGGGCCCTGCGGATCTGCAAGGCCAAGGGTACACAGGCTGCGGCATCGCGGCCTGTGCGGCGTGTCTGTTCAGACAGCAATTTATTATAGCAAGCTTCTTCGCTTCTGTCAAGCTTTTTTTTGACAAAAGTGCGATAAAAAATGTTTTGCATTTTTTGGTAAAAAGGACTATAATGTAAACGCTTTCCTGTATTATGGCAGGGCCGGAGCTCCGGTAGTGGCAGGGAAGTGGGAAAAATAAAAGGAGTCCTGCAAATAAAAGTCAATAGGTTTCCATAAAAAATCGCAAAAAAATACTCGGCAGATAGCCGAGTAAAAATGCGTACAGCAAACAGAACTCCCTCAAAAAATGGAGGCAGCCAAATGACATAATGAACATTACAAATTAGCCTTCTTCGGTTTGAACTGCACTTTCAGCAGCGTTCAGACACTCCTTGACACGGGCATAGTAAATACGCAGGAACTTGTTCGCAGCAGCGGTAGTGCAAACGAAGAAAGGCTTTTCCCTCGTCACGCTTTTTGGCGTAGAACTGGTAAACCGCCTCGTTTTCGGGTTTGCGTTTGACGTAAGTAGAAACCACTTGAAAGAGTGCTTTTCTCAATTGAGGTGATCCACGCTTGGAAGTTGCCACACTGGAAAGCTGCATCTTGCCGGAGCCAACAACGCCGGGGTCTACGCCTGCAAAGGCCACAATAGAACTGCGGTGTGGGAAACGGCGAATATCACCTAATTCAGCCATGAGATGCGGCCCAGTGGACTTCCCAACGCCATACATGGCCATAACGGTCTCGTACTCCGGCAGCTGCTTGCAGAGATTCAGCATCTCGGCTTCCAGCTTGGACTGGTTTTCGCGCAGTGCAATAAGCTGGTCGGCGGCAACCGTAACCAGTAACTTGGCATTGTTGTCACGCGGCAGCGTGGTGTAAAGTCCGCAGCTGGCTGCGTAGAGAGCATCTGTCGCATCAGCACTAAAATGGTAGCCCTTTTTCTTGCACCATTTCTTGTATCGCTCTCCAAAAGCATCCGGTGACATACGGTTAATGCAGTCGCAATGCCAAAAGGTTCTGTAAAAATCTACCCACTTCAAATGTCCGTCTGCCTTTTCGGGGCTTGAGAACAGCTCGTTTACACCCGGAAAGGTCTTGTCAGACAAAGAAATAAGGTTGTTTGTGAGCATGACAATGTTCTTGCTATACAAGTCGCATTGACGTTCGCACAGCTTGAGTTGTTGTCTAATTGCTTCCGTAGGAGTATATTCCCGCAATGTAGACCAGTTGTCAAGCCCATATTTAGCAATTTTAAGAGCATCCTTCGGATCGGATTTTACCTTGCGCAGAGAGCCTGCTCCGCTTTGCTTAATAAGCAATGGGTTTAGGATGCTCACAAAGATTCCCTCACTGTGAAGCAGCGCTGCTACCGGCTCATGGTATCTGCCGGTTGCTTCCATTACGACGCGGGTATCTGGCTCCATGCAAAGAACATCCAACGCAAGGCGCGACAGTTCAATATCTGAATGCCTTACCTCATATGGCGCTGCAACAAGCTCCCCACCGGGCTTCATGGCAGCTACCATACTCTTACCCTTAGAAACATCGATTCCAACTACGGTCATTCGTTTTCCTCCCAATTTGAATTTGCAATGGCTTCCGCCTTTTACTTATTGCTTGTTCAATCTCCTGGGTAACACGAACGCACCGCTTTGCGGTGGAACTACCTGCGTAAATCGAATGCTGCGAATAAGAACGGCGGCTGACTGACTCCTTGACGGACGTGTGAGTCCAGGGATTATCGTGTCAGGCCACTACATTCTTATTCTACAGCTTAGGCAACAAGCTGGATAGCAACACGACTGGATGCCGTGAGGCTACCCACAAATATATTGTAGGAGGATAATCCATGTATTCGTTGTTTCGAGATCTGGCAATCATCATCTTAAGCGCGAAATTCTTCGGACTGGTGGCGCGTAAGTGCAAGGCTCCGCAGGTGGTGGGTGAGATCATCGCCGGCCTGCTCATCGGCCCCTGCTTGCTGAATCTGGTGCAGACCAGCGACGCCATCTCGATTTTTGCGGAAATCGGCGTGGTGATGCTCATGTTCACCACCGGCCTTGGCACGAACCTGAAGGAGCTGATCAAGGCCGGCCCCATCGCCACCCTGATCGCCGCCGTGGGTGTGGCTGTGCCCCTGGTGGGAGGCACCTTATTATATGGTGCTTTCTACGGCTTTGCAGCAGTGGGCAGCCCGGAGTTTTACAGGGCTCTGTTCATTGGCACCATTATGACGGCCACCAGCGTTTCCATCACAGTGGCAACGCTGCAGGAGCTTGGTCACCTGAAGAGCTTTCTGGGCACCACCATCGTCAGTGCAGCTGTTATTGACGATGTGATGGGTATCGTGGTGCTTACCTGTGTGCTGGGTGCCAGCAGCGGCACCGGTACGGGTCTGGGCAAGGTGCTGTTCAACACCCTGCTGTTCTTTGCCACCGCTGTGGGTGTGGGCCTGGTGGTCCATTACGCCATGAAGTGGCTGGATCGGCGCAACCCTCACACCCAGCGTATCACTATTGTAAGTATGGCGTTCTGCTTTGCTATGGCCTACATTGCAGAGGACTACTTTGGCATTGCCGATATTACCGGTGCCTACATTGCCGGCATTGTGCTGTGCACCATGGACGATGCATCCTATGTGGAGCGCCGCGTGGATATCAGCAACTACGTGCTGTTCGCGCCGGTGTTCTTTGCGTCCATCGGCCTCAAGACCGATATCAGCGGCCTGACCCCGGAGATCCAGCTGTTCTGCGTCTGCTTCGTCATCGTGGCTCTGATCACCAAGATCATCGGCTGCGGTCTGGCTGCAAAGATCTGCCGCTTCAACTGGGGCGACTCCCTGAAGGTTGGTGTCGGCATGATGACTCGCGGCGAGGTGGCACTGATCGTGGCGCAGAAGGGTCTTGCCATCGGCGTGGTAGACCCGGTGTACTTCACCGCCGTGATCCTGTTGATCGTGGTGTCCAGCGTGGCCACCCCGCTGGCACTCAAGGCGATGTTCACCAAGCACCCGCCCGTGCCGCATCCCAGTCAGGCAAAATAAATCAGATTTGTATTTGGGGTTCCGAAACGTCTGCGGGCGTTTCTGAACCCCTTTTTCATCTGAGTATATGCAAAAACGGGGCTGCTGCATGGTTTCGTGCAGCAGCCCCGTTTTTTTTATTATTTGCGCAGCATATTTACAGCGTCTTGCAGAACTCCTTCAGGTAAGCACGGAAGGCCTCACCGATCTCGGGATGCTGCAGTGCCAGCTCCACCTGAGCCTCCACAACCTTGAGCTTGTTGCCCATATCGTAGTGCTTGCCGGTAAACTCCACAGCGGTCATGCCGCCGCGGGTGCGGGCATACTCTGCCATAGCATCGGTCAGCTGAATCTCGCCGCCGGCACCGGCTTGGTGTGGGCAAGGATCTCGTAGATCTCCGGGGTCAGCAGCACGCGGCCCAGAATGGAATAGTTGCTGAACTCCTGCCCCTTCTTGGGCTTCTCGATCATATCATCCACAAAGAAGTAGTTGTCGTGGAGGGGAGTGGTCTTTAAGCTGCAATAGCGGCTCACGTCCTCCCAAGGCACAGCGGACACGCCGGCAACCGGGCGGCCGAACTCCTCGTAGGCGCGAATCAGCTGGGCGCAGACCGGATCCTCGCCCCAGATCACGTCATCGCCATAAATGACCACAAAGGGATCATCGCCGGTAAAGGCTTTGGCGGTGTTGACTGCGTGACCCAGACCCAGCGTCTCCTTCTGGCGCACGAACAGAATGTTGGCCATATTTGCAATGCCCAGACACTCCTCCAGCATTTTTTCCTTGCCGGGCTTTGCCAGCTTTTCCTCCAGCTCGGGGCTGCGGTCAAAATGATCCTCAATAATGCTCTGGTTGCGGCCCAGAATAATCAGGATATCGGTAATGCCGGAGCGAACGGCCTCTTCCACCAGATACTGAATGGCGGGCTTGTCTACGAGGGGCAGCATTCCCTTGGGCATTGCCTTGGTAGCGGGCAGCACACGGGTGCCAAGACCCGCAGCCGGAATAACGGCTTTGGTGACTTTTTTTTTCATGATGATTCTCCCATATTCTCATTTTATGCACGGCGAACCGCGCTTTTCAGCAGGATCCCCATCCTGCATGAACCATGGTCAGATAAAGGTGCCTACCAGTGCGTTCAGGTCCGGCCCCAGCAGCATGGAGCAAAGGCTGCCTACGATCATCAGCAGGATGAACGCGCCAATGCAGGCTGCAATGCTGACACCGCCCTGTGCGTTCAGCACAGCGCGGCGCTGCTCGGATCCGGGAACTCGGCACGGATGCGGCGGATGCGTGCCGCAGCGCTGCGGCGGTAGAACCATTTGCCGTACAGCCCCGCACCAGCATCAGTGCAAAGCTGAGGAAAGACATGATGCGGCTCAGCGCCACCAGTGCGGAAGCACTGATGCCGGCGGTCAGGGGACTGCCGGTGGTCTGCATCATACTGATTAGAGTGGGCACGAACAGCAGCAGTTCTGCGGCCAGAAAGCCGAAGGCGGGCTTCCACGCCTTGCGGTAGAAAAAGTAGAACGGGCCGAACAGCAGCGCTGAAAAACTCATGGAGATCTTGGAGTGACGCAGCTGCATCTGGCTGTAATCATTCAGATAGACCGGTGCAGCCGTGCCGATATAATCCACCCAGTCCTGATAGGGACACCATCGATCAGCTCGTCCTTGCCAAAGGCCGCGCGCACGTTGCGGTGCACCGGGTCGATGACTTTTTCGGTAAAGCTGCGGTACATTTCGTCCCGGTACATCCCGCTGTAATCAAAATCCCGGTTCTGCTCGGCGCTGGCGGCGGCACGGTCGTTGGGCTGTTCTGCGCTCTCAGGGGGCAGGGCAGCGCCGCAGCAGCGGCAGACACTCTCGCTGCGCAGGGTGCGCTCCCCGCAGGTGGGACAGGTGCGCAGCTGCGCATCCTGATAAGGAAACTTCCATTCATAGCCTGCGCCATGGGCAGGGGCGTGGATGCACAGACCCATCTTCTCGTAACAGGTACGGTGATAGGGTGCACCGCAGTCCGGGCAGACCACGATGTCATCCTTCAGGGTCAGCGGCTCACCGCAGCCCTCGCAGGGACAGCCATAATATTTCGGCATGATATCCTCCTGTGAAATCGATCATACTGGTATTATATACTCTCCCCCGGGTATGAAAAGAAAAGGTGAAAATCTTTAAAAATCCGGCAAGATAGTATTTTTCCTCTTTACTTTACCACAGATTCTCGGTATACTAATGAAGTATCTGTGTATAAACTGTGTCTTTTGGCGGGGCTGAAAATACACGCCGCCGGGACATTATCTGCTATGACGGAAACCCTTGAACGAGAGGAACTTAGAGAATGATCACGACTGATGAACTGAAGGTGCAGCTGGCCGAGCACGCCAAGGCCGTTAAGGACCTGGAAGAAGCTCTGGCCATCGAAGCCTCCCGCAAGCGTGTGCAGGAGCTGGAGCACACCATGTCCCGCCCCGGCTTTTACGATGACGCCGACCTGAGCAAAAAGGTGTTTGATGAGGTGGGCGACCTGAAGGGCAAGCTGAGCCGCTTTGAAAAGCTGCAGGGCCTGTACGACGATGACGCCGAGACCATGATCGAGATGCTGGACGAGGAGTACGACCCCGCCATGATTCCCGAAGCCGAAGAGGCTGTGAACGCCGTAGGCAAGGCTGTGGATGAGCTGCAGCTCATGACCATGCTGAATGGCGAGTACGACCACAGCAATGCCATCCTTACCTTCCACGCCGGTACCGGCGGCACCGAAGCACAGGACTGGGCCGAGATGCTGTACCGCATGTACAACAAGTGGGCCGTGGCCCACGGCATGACCGTAGAGGTGCTGGACTATCAGGACGGCGACGAAGCCGGCCTGAAGAGCGCTTCTATGATGGTCAAGGGCGCCAACGCCTACGGTCTGCTCAAGAGTGAGAACGGCGTGCACCGTTTGGTGCGCGTCTCGCCCTTTGACGCCAACGCCCGCCGCCAGACCAGCTTTGCTTCTCTGGAAGTCATGCCGGAGCTGGACAATACCATTCAGGTGGACATCCGCCCCGAGGACATCGAGATGCAGGTGTACCGCTCCTCCGGCGCGGGCGGCCAGCACATCAATAAGACTTCCTCTGCCGTGCGTCTGATCCACAAGGCTACCGGCATTGTGGTTTCCTGCCAGACAGAGCGCAGCCAGTTCCAGAACCGCGACACGGCCATGAAAATGCTGGAAGCGAAGCTGTTCCAGATCCCAGCAGCAGCACATGGATAAGATCAGCGACATCAAGGGCGTGCAGAACGAGCTCGCCTGGGGCCACCAGATCCGCAGCTATGTATTCATGCCCTACACCATGGTAAAGGACCACCGCACCAACTACGAGACCGGCAACGTGCAGGCCGTGATGGACGGCGACCTGGATGGCTTCATCAATGCCTACCTGAAGGCGGCCAGCCGCGGCGAGCTGCAGGACGCATAAGCGCCCGCTCTTTTACAGATTTGGCAGAAAGGCTGCTGCACAGTGTTTTGTGCAGCGGCCCTTTTTGCGGTATGCGCGGCAGGGGCAGACTGAAATCAGGATATCTCTTGATTTATCCCCGGAAAAGCGTATAATAAAGCAGTACACAAGACGTTAAAGGAGGATTCCTGTATATGGAACGCACCTATATCAATGAGGCTCAAAAGGCCATCGGCGGCACGGTGAAGGTGCAGGGCTTTATCGAGAACCTGCGCAACAGCAAATACATGGCCTTCATCGTGCTGAAGGATATTACCGGCAAACTGCAGATCACGGTCGAAAAGGCCGATCACCCCGATCTGGTGGATACCATCGACAAGCTCACCCCGGACTCTGTCATCACCGTCACCGGCAAGGTGATGGAGAACGACTACGTCAAGATGGGCGGCATCGAGATGATCCCCGAGATCCATCGAGATCGAGAGCATCGCCGATGCACTGCCCATCGTCCGCAAGGAAATCGCCGCCACCAAGAAGAAGAAGGCTGTGGAGCGTTCCAGCATCGACCAGCGCATCGACTACCGCTGGATCGACCTGCGCACCGATGAGAACCAGCTGATGTTCAAGGCACAGAGCTGCTTCGTCAACGCCATGCGTCAGTTCCTGCTCGAGCGCAGCTTCATCGAGATCCACACCCCGAAGCTCATCGCTGCAGCCAGCGAGAGCGGCTCTGAGGTGTTCAAGGTGGACTACTTCGACCGCAACGCGTATCTTGCCCAGAGCCCGCAGTTCTACAAGCAGATGGCCATGGCTGCCGGTTTTGAGCGTATCTTCGAGACCGGCCCTGTCTTCCGTGCCGAGAAGAGCTATACCAACAAGCACTCCACTGAGTTCTCCGGCTTTGATCTGGAGTTAGCTATATCACTTCCTTCAAGGATGTCATGAAGATTGGAGGAGGAGTTGCTGACCGCCGGCCTGAAGGCCGTCAAGGAGAATTATGGCAACCAGATCAAGGAGCTGTTCGGTCAGGAAGTCGTCGTGCCCACCACTCCGTTCCCTGTGGTCAAGCTGGCCGACCTGTACAAGGCTCTGGAGGAAGAGTTCGGCTACACTGTGGACGAGAGCGAGAAGGGCGACCTGACCACCGAGGCCGAGCGCCTGAGCTACGACTGGGTCAAGAAGCACTACGGCCACGAGTTCCTGTTCATCACCGACTACTCCGCCGAGAAGCGTGCGTTCTACCACATGCGCGACGAGAACGGCGTGCCGCAGGGCTACGACCTCATCTGGCGCGGCGTGGAGATCACCACCGGCGCACAGCGTGAGCATCGCTACGACGTACTGAAGAAGCAGGCGGAGGAGAAGGGCCTGGCCGATGATGTCAAGTTCTATCTGGAGTTTTTCCAGTATGGCTGCCCCCCGCACGGCGGCTTCGGTCTGGGCATCGACCGCCTGACCATGCTGCTGTGCGGCCTGAGCATCAAGGACGCCGAGTTCCTGTTCCGCGGCCCCAACCGCCTGACCCCGTGATTTTATAAAACCTTTCCGAGAGCTGCTATGTGTTTTGCATAGCGGCTCTTTTTTATAGATACTATAATTTTGGCTGGCTCGCCCTCTCAGTCAAAGCCTGTCGGCTTTGCCAGCTCCCCAAAGGGAGAGCCTTTGGCAGTCCACGCAAGGTTCATCTCTTTGCCAAGGCCTCTCCCTTTGGGAGAGGTGTCACCGTAGGTGACGGAGAGGGCGAGGATGCTGCCCTTACGCCCAGAGCAAAGCGGAGGGCATTTAAGATCGTCCCGGCATAATAAGCGCTCCCTTTTCATACGATACAACGAGCACACCCACCCCTACGGGCGCGGTGCGCAGCGCAACAGGAAGGGGAGAAGGACCTTGGAGAAACAGGAACAGAACAGCATCTGTCGCGAGATCGGCGCACGCACCGGCGGGGATATCTACATCGGTGTGGTGGGCCCGGTGCGCAGCGGCAAATCCACCTTTATCAAGCGGTTCATGGAGCAGCTGGTGCTGCCCGCAATGTCCGGCTCTGCCGCTGCCCGGGAGCGTGCCCGGGACGAGCTGCCGCAGTCGGCGGCAGCGGGGCGCACCATCATGACCACTGAGCCAAAATTCATCCGGAGACCGCCGTGCCCTTGCAGCTGGAGGGCGGCGGGGCGTGCCGGGTGCGGCTGATCGACTGTGTGGGCTACATGGTGGAGGGCGCTATGGGGCACGAGGAGGACGCAAAGCCCCGCATGGTCAAAAGCCCGTGGTTTGAGCAGGAGGTGCCCTTTGATCTTGCCGCAGAGACCGGCACCCGCAAGGTGATCTGTGAGCACTCCACCATCGGGGTAGTGGTCACCACCGACGGTTCGGTCAGCGACATCCCCCCGGGCGGGCTACGCAGAAGCGGAAAGGAGGGTCATCACCGAACTGGAAGCGCTGGGCAAGCCCTATATCATCCTGCTCAACAGCACCCACCCGGACGCGCCGGAGACCCGGCAGCTGGCTGAGGGCATGGCGCGGGACTACCGCCGCACCGTGCTGCCGGTGAGCTGTGTGGACTTGGACGCCGCCATGCTGGGGGAGATCCTGCGGCGGGTGCTGTACGAATTCCCTGTGCGGGAGCTGGATTTTGCTCTGCCCCGCTGGGTGACCATGCTGGAATCCGGGCACTGGCTGCAAACGCAGGTATACGCAGCCGCCATGCAGCTGGCAGAGCGGGTGTCCCGCATGAAGGATCTGCCCGCCGGAACGGACGCTCCTGCGCTGGAATGCGAGGCTGTGCAGCGCTCGGCGGTGGCAGGGGCAGACCTTGCCGCCGGCAGTGTGCGGGTGAGCGTGGAGCTGAAGCCGGAGATCTTTTATCAGGTGCTCAGTGAGCAGACCGGGCTGGACATCGGGGATGAAGCCGGGCTGATGCCCTGCATCATGGAACTTGCCCGGGCAAAGCGCGCCTACGAGAAGGTGCGCAGTGCCTTGGAACAGGTGGAAGCCACCGGCTACGGCATCGTGATGCCCTCCATCGGGGAGCTGCAGCTGGAGCAGCCGGAGATCGTGCAGCAGGGCGGGCGCTACGGCGTCCGGCTGGAAGCCTGTGCGCCGTCCATCCACATGATGAAGGCCACCATCCACACCGAGATCAGCCCCATTGTGGGCACCGAGAAGCAGAGCGAGGACTTGGTGCAGAGCCTGCTGGCCGACTTTGCGGACGACCCGGTGCAGCTGTGGCAGTCCAACATCTTTGGCAAAAGCCTGCATGAGTTGGTGAACGACGGGCTGCAGAACAAGCTGCTGCACATTCCGCAGGAGGCCCGCACCCAGCTGCAGGGCACGCTGGAACGGGTCATCAACGAAGGCTGCACCGGGCTGATCTGTATCCTGATCTAGGGTGTATCTGAAAAAATCCCCGCCCGCCGTAAGTTCTGCTTGCGGCGGGCGGGGATCGTTCTGCTTTATTTTTCTTCCTCGGTCAGTTTGTTGACCAGAAGCTGATAGATCTCGTTGCCTTTGAGGATGAACTGCTTTTTGATCAGGTCAGCCGAAAGGCGGTCCGGGGTCCCCAGATCCAGACAGAACAGCTCCGCATCCAGCCCCTTCACGGTGCAGCGCACGGTGCAATGGCCATCGGGCTTTTCGGTGATGCTGGCGCTGTACTTGGCCTCCTTGCGGGCCCAGGTCTGGCAGCGCAGCACAGCGGCCACCGCACGTTCCCGCACGCTGCGGGGCAGGTCGTAGGCCAGCTCCTGCGCTACTTTGCGGCCTTTGTCGGTAATGGTGTAGCTGTCGCCGGTCAGGGTGACCAGCGCCTGTTTTGTGATATCGTCCAGACAGGAGCCGATCTCAAAATAGTTGACAAGGGCTTCCTCCATCAGGGCGTTCTCAATCTCCTGCCGGGTAATGGGACCGGCGTTTTTCACCAGATAACACAGCAGCAGCCGGATCTCGGTGCTGCTGGTCAGGCCGCCGGGACGGACACCGGCGGTAAAAGCATCATTGGCGCTCATCGTTCTTACATCCCCCTTGCGCTTTCACATGGTATCAAAGGCCTGCGCCGCTGCGGAAAGGGCGGGCAGCGGGCAGACAAAAACTCTTTCTATTAGTATAAAGGCTTTCAGCCCGGATTGCAAGCCGCAACGGCAAAATCTGTCTCAATGCGCTTGGGACATTCCGGGTGTGGAGTACACCCACCTGTCCAGATGCCCTCCCTCGGTGATGAAGTACCGCAGCTCAAACCGGTGGGGCTGGCTCAGGGCGTGGTTCACGATGACCAGCTTGATCTTCATCTTTTCCGGCAGGATGTTTTTGATGTAGACACTACCGCCTGCCCGGGAGCAAGACCGGAGCAGCTCTCCGCAAGCCCCGCAAGGTTCGGCGCGATCTCAACAAAGGTGCCGTATTCCTCCACGCTGCGCACGATGCCCACCACCGTTTCGCCTACGGTGAACCGGGCGGCATTCTCCGCCCATGTGCCCAGCAGCTCCCGGATGGTCAGCACAAAGCGCCCCTGTGCGTCCCGGTTTTTGATGGCGCACAAGATCTGCTGCCCTACGCTTACCCGGTCGGCGGGGGAGGAGATGCGGCTTACCGACATACAGTCGATGGGCAGCAGGGCGCTGATGCCGCACCCAACGTCACAAAAGGCACCAAACGGCTCGATGTGGGTCACAGTGCAGGGCAGGATGTCCCCGGGCTGTAAGGTGTCCAGATACTCTGCCTTGCACAGCTGCTGCGCCTTGGCGCGGGATAGCCGGTAGCAGGGCGCACCGTCCTCGTCCGTTTCCAGCCCCTCGATGACAAAGCAGGTGGGGCGTCCCACCCGGGTCAGCACCGCAATATCCCGCACAGTGCCGGTCTCGGCACCGTCTGCGCACTGGGCAAAGGGCATTACCGCCTTTACGCCGCCTAACTCAAACCGCAGCTGCCGCCGGGTGTCAAAGGCCAGGGCGGTGGCCTGCAAAATCTCGTGGCTGGCCATGGCAGCCCGCAGTTCTGCAGCGGACAGCCGGGCGGCGGAACGGTAATTGCCTTCGGTACGGTATGCTTGCATCATGTTTCATTCCTTTCTTTCTATATAGGTTTCGGGTCTCTGTGCGATGCTACAACGATATGCAGCAGTGTGCGCAGATATTTGCATTTTTGTACGCATTTGCATTATACTATATCTGTATGTGCGGCAGGGCCCGCTATGCGGGCGGCGGCACACTGGCTCTGCCGACCGTCTGCGCGGCAGAAAAGAAGGGAGAGGTCGGATAAATATGGACATCGCTGTGGGAGATACCATCCTCACCCGCAAAAAGCACCCCTGCGGGGCATCCAGCGTCGAGGTGCTGCGGGTGGGCATGGATTTTAAGATCCGCTGCACCGGCTGCGGACGCGAGGTCATGCTGCCCCGCGCCAAAATTGAAAAGAACATCAAAAAGGTGATCAAAGCCCGGCGGCAGGCGCGGTAGCGCCGCCAACGCACCCATTTCCAACCGGAACGAATTTGTAAGGAGAACTGAGGATGCAAGATATTTCTTCCCGGATGGATGCGGTCTGCCACCGCTTTGAGGAGCTTTCCGTGCGGCTGAACCAGCCCGATACCGCCGCCGACCCGGCACTGTTCCGCAAGCTGATGCGGGAGTATCACGAGACGCAGCCGGTGGTGCAGGCCTACCGCGACTGGCAGACCGCCGGGACCATCTGGCGCAGGCCAAAGCCCTGCTCGAAGAACCGGAACATCTCCGATCCGGACTTCAAGCAGATGATACAGCAGGAAATCAGCGAAAAAAGTCAGGATGTGGCAAAGCTGGAAAATAATCTCAAAATTCTGCTGCTGCCCAGGGACGCCACCGCGGGACGAAAAGAACGTGATTATGGAGATTCGGGGCGGGGCAGGGGGAGACGAAGCGGCCCTGTTTGCCCACAGTCTGCTGCGCATGTACACCATGTATGTGCAGAGCCGCGGCTGGACGCTGGAACTGCTCAACCTCAACGAGACCGAGCTGGGCGGCGTGAAGGAAGCCATCTTTTCGGTGGAGGGGCCGGTGCGTATAACCGCCTCAAGTACGAGAGCGGTGTGCATCGGGTGCAGCGCGTGCCCGAGACCGAGACCCAGGGCCGCATCCACACCTCCACCGCCACGGTGGCTGTGATGCCTCAGGCAGAGGAAGTGGACTTTGCGCTGGACATGAAGGACCTGCGCATCGACACCTTCCGTTCCTCCGGTGCGGGCGGCCAGCACATCAACAAGACGTCCAGCGCCATCCGGGTGACGCACATCCCCACCGGCATGGTGGTGGAGTGCCAGAACGAGCGCAGCCAGTTCCAGAACAAGGACAAGGCACTGGAGATCCTGCGCAGCCGTCTGCTGGCCCAAAAGCAGAAGGAACAGCAGGACGCCATCAACTCCGAGCGGCAGGGGCAGGTAGGCACCGGGGACCGCAGCGAGAAGATCCGCACCTACAATTTCCCGCAGGACCGCTGCACCGACCATCGCATCGGCCTGACGGTACAACCTTGCAAAGATCCTGGACGGCAACCTCGATGAGGTCATCGACGCCCTTGCCACCCGCGAACAGGTGGAAAAGCTGCAAAAACTCAATTGGATAAGCGCCAAAGCAAAATGCAGAATGACCGAAAAATTTACTGAAAAGCCTGACAAAACTATACTTTACACATAGAAAGAACGATAAAACGTATGGAAATCAAAACCAGAGTTCTGCCTGCCGACCAAGCAGGAAGCATTGCAAAGGCCGCCGCAGCTGCTGCGGCAGGGCAGCTTGTAGCCCTGCCCACCGAGACGGTCTACGGCATTGCCGCCGATGCCCGCAACGGCGCGGCGGTGGCAATATCTTTGTAGCCAAGGGCCGCCCGCAGGATAACCCCTGATCGTCCACGTCACAGGGCCGGAGATGCTGCCGGGTCTTGTCAGCGAAGTACCGGAGCGTGCCCAGCTGCTGATGGCGGCCTTCTGCCCCGGCCCCCTCACCATCATCATGCCCCGTGGCCCGGAGGTGGCAGCCGAGTGCTGCGCCGGTCTGGACACGGTGGGCATCCGCGTATGCCCAGCCACCCGGTGGCCCGTGCGGTCATCGAGCAGAGCGGCTGCGCCTTTGCCGCCCCCAGCGCCAACCTGTCCGGCAAACCCAGCCCCACCAATGCGCAGGACGTGTTCACGGATATGGACGGTCGCCTGCCCCTCATCTTGGACGGCGGCGAGTGCGATGTGGGTGTGGAGAGCACGGTAGTGTCGGTGGTGGGGGACAAACCTACCCTGTTCCGCCCCGGCCACATCACGCTGGAGGATCTGGAGCGTGCCCTCGGCGAAGAGGTAGAGGTGTCCAAGGCCATTCTGGAAAAGCTGCCGGAAGGCGCCGTGGTGTGCAGCCCCGGCATGAAGTACAAGCACTATGCCCCGAAAGCAGACGTAACCCTGCTCAATGGCACCTTTGAACAGTTCAAGGCCTATGTGGACGCCCACATGGACCAAAACCCCAGCTGCCTGTGCTTCACCGGCGAAGCTGAAAAGCTGGGCGTGCCCTGTGTGGAGTATGGCCGCGAGGGCGACGGTGCCGACCAGGCAAAGCACATCTTCCGCTCACTGCGGGCACTGGATGAGCAAGGGCGACGGCATCGTTTATGCCCGCTGCCCCCAGAAGGACGGCCTGTCCATGGCGGTGTACAACCGCCTGATCCGCGCGGCGGCCTTCCGGGTGATCGACCTATGATCACGCTGGGCATCACCGGCCGCAGCGGCTGCGGCAAGTCCACGGTCACGGCAGTATGTTTGCGGGCCACGGCGTGCCGCTGGCCGACGCTGACCAGATCAGCCGCGAGATCCTGCTGCCCGGCTCGCCGCTGCTGCCCGCGCTGGCAGAGCGGTTCGGGGCAGACATCTTAAAAGCAGACGGCACACTGGATCGCCGCCTGCTGGCAGACCGCGCTTTTGCCACGCCGGAAGGCAAGGCCGCGCTGGACGGTCTGACCCACCCGGAGATCGTGCGCCGCATCCGGGGCGGCAAAGCAGGCGGCACAGGCCGCCGGAGCGTCCCTTTTCGTGCTGGACGGTGCGGTCATCGTGGGCACGGCGGCGCAGGCCGAGTGCGACCGCCTGTGCGTGGTCACAGCGCCCTTTGAGACCAGCGTGGCGCGCATCGTAGCGCGGGACGGCATCTCACCGGAGATGGCTGCCCGCCGCCTGAACGCCCAGACCCCGGAACAGACCTGACCGCACAGGCGGATTACGTTCTGCACAACGACGCAGACCTTGCCCTGCAGGCTGCTGCAGAGCAGCTGGCAGCGCACTTCGGACAGAAGGAGGTGCGTCCCACCGGTTTTGAACGAACGATTTGAAAAAGACTCCAACGGCATGCCGCGCGTCCATGCCGAAAAAATTGCATGGCCCGCGCAGCAGCCCGCCGCCGTGCGCAGCAGCGCTGGCGGCTGGGATGCGCCTGGTGCCTGCTGGCGCTGGTGTGCCGTGGTGCCCGCACCGACCGGGTGGAGCAGCTGCTGTACCCCCGCAAGTATGAGACAGCTGGTGGACCAGTGGGCGCAGACTTACAACCTGGACCCGCTCTGGTGGATGCCTTTATCCGTACCGAAAGCGGTTTTGACCCGGTGGCCACTTCCAGTGTGGACGCCCGCGGCCTGATGCAGATGACCGAGGAGACCTTCCTCTGGCTGCGCAGCAAGATCGCGGCGGACGAGGATCTGGCTTTTGGTGACCTCTACGACCCGGACACGAGCATCCGCTTCGTGGCTGCTACTACCTGCATCTGTGTCTGGAACGCTACAGCGGTGATGTGGCCACCGCTGCGGCCGCCTACCACAGCGGCTGGGGCACTGTGGACAATCTGTTGCGGATGGAGAGCACTCCGTCCGACGGGCAGACGCTGCAAGGCTTCCCCTACAACCAGATGCACCACTATGTGGAAAAGATCACCGCCTGCTACGGTGCGTGTCACCGCATTTACGGCACGCTGTGAGCCGGACAAAATTTGGTAAAACCGGCAGGGAAGACCCGCTGGTTTCAAATATTTAGGATAGAAAACAGAAAGGCATTCTATGGCAGAAAAAACTCCGACCCAGCAGCTGGCCGAAAAGCTGCTCTATACCCCCGGAATACGCGGCGGACAAAATCCGCAGATGTAAAAAAGGCAGCCGCCGATTTTGCAGAGGGCTACCGCAAGAAGTTCCTCGATAACGGCAAGACCGAGCGCGAGGTGGCCGCTGACGAGCGAGCAGATGCTGAAAGATGCTGGCTACCAGCTGTTTGACCCCAAAAAGACTTACGCCCCCGGTGATAAGGTCTACTTCATCCAGCTGAACAAGGCTGTCGTGGCTTCCACCATCGGCACCCGTCCCTATGAGGAGGGCTTCCACCTGGTCATTGCCCACACCGACAGCCCCGCCTGGATCTGCGCCCCAATCCGCTGTACGAGTCCGACCATTTCAGCTATTTCAAGACCCACTACTATGGCGGCATCCGCAAGTATCAGTGGGGCACCATGCCGCTGGCCATCCACGGCGTGTTTCCCGTGCCGACGGTTCCACCGTGTCGTGAATGTGGGCGAGGACGAGTCTGATCCCGTCTTCTGCATCACGGACCTGCTGCCTCATCTGGGGGCTGAGCAGAACGAGCGGAAGCTGAGCGAGGGCATCAAGGCGGAGGAGCTCAACATTCTCATCGGCTCCGAGGCTGTGGAGGATGCCGACATCAAGGAGGCCGTCAAGCTCAACACGATGATCCTCCTCAACGAGAAGTACGGCATCACCGAGAAAGACTTCACCCGCGCCGAGATCGAGGTCGTGCCCGCTGACAAGGCCCGCGACGTGGGCTTTGACCGCGCCCTGCTCGGTGCCTACGGCCACGACGACCGCGTGGATGCTTACCCCGCACTGCTGGCCGAGATCGAGACCAAGGACCCTGTGCACACCACCATCTGCGTGCTGACCGATAAGGAAGAGATCGGCTCTGACGGCGTGACCGGCATGCAGAGCATGTATGTGTTCCACTTCCTGCAGTTGCTGTGCCGTGCCGCCGGTCAGGATGACATCATTGCCTTCCAGAACAGTGTCTGCCTGTCCGCCGACGTCACCGCCGCTTACGACCCGTCCTGGGCAGGTGCCTTTGAGAAGAAGAACGGCACCTATGCAGGCCGCGGCGTGGCTTTGTTCAAGTACACTGGCAGCCGCGGCAAGAGCTCTGCCAGCGACGCCAACGCCGAGCTGGTAGGCGACATCACCCGTCTGCTGGACGCCAACACGACGTGGCATGGCAGATCGGCGAGATGGGTCGTCTGGATCTGGGCGGCGGCGGCACCATTGCCAAGTATGTGGCAAACCGCGGCATCAACGTCATTGATCTGGGCGTGCCCGTGCTCTCCATGCACTCTCCCTTCGAGGTCATCCACAAGACCGACCTGTACATGGCCTACCGCACCTTTCAGCCTGTTCTGCCAGTCTGCGGACTAAAAGTAAACAGTAAAAATATGTAAAACGGCCCAGACTGCTTCCCGGTTTGCAAAAACAGAGCCGTCTGCACATTTTTGTGCGGCGGCTCGGGTTTTTTGCGCAAAAGCCTTGACCTTCAACTGTCTTTAAGGTGTAATGTAAGGGCGGAGGTGAAGCAAATGAATATCAAACAGGCTTCAGAGCAAAGCGGCGTGTCCGCCCCGAACATCCGCTTTTACGAAAAAGAGGGGCTTCTTACACCGGCACGCAGGCAGGGCAATGACTACCGCGATTACACCGCCGGGAATGTCCGCACCCTCAAGCTCATCCGAATGCTGCGGATGCTGGATGTGCCGCTGCCTACCATCAAGGCGGTGCTGCGCGGGGAACAGCCCCTGCAGCAGGCGCTGCAAGCCCAGCAGACCGTGCTGGAGCAGCAGGCCGCGCATCTGGCGGCAGCCATGCAGTTTTGTGCCGACCTTGCCCGGCAGCGGCCGCAGGCAGAAACGCTGGATGTGGATGCCTGCCTGACCCGCATGGAAAGCCCCGCCCCGCAGCAGGGCTTCTTCTCCGGCTGGCTGCAGGATTACTGCACGCTGACACAGGTGCAGCACCAAAGGCATTTTTCCTTTATCCCGGAGGGCAGCATCAACACCCCGCAGGAGTTTACGGCGGCGTTGCAGACCTATGCAGAGGAAAAGGAAATACAGTTCACCCTGACCAAAGAGGGGATGTACCCGGAGTTCTCGCTGGATGGCATTCCATATAAAGCTTACCGCAATCCGGGCAAATACCGGGACGAGATCTGCTGCGATGCCGTGCATCCCGAGCAGCTTGACACCGGGCTTCCACCCCGGCGGGAGAAGCTGCTGCGCATCGCGCGTATCGTGCTGCCGCCGGTGTGCACCTTTGTCGCTATCATGGCGGCAGGGTGGGTAGTCACCGGCGGTGCAGGCTGGCTCTGGCTGGCGGCGCTGGCATCCGGCGGGGTGCTGCTGGGGACGCTGCATGGAAAAGTGGCTGTAAGGCGCATCACCCCAGCGGCAGCGCCTCGGCTACGGTCAAAAAGGCATAGCCGTTATCCGCATACCACCGGATGATATCCGGCAGGGCCTCTGCCGTGGTGCGGGTGGTGGCAGAATCGTGCATCAGCACGATGCAATGGATATGCTCGCCGGTCTCCCGCACCACATTGCGGTAGATGGTGTCCGCGCTGGGGTGGCCGCCCACAGCATCCTCCGCGCAGACGTTCCAGTCTACCCACTGCCAGCCTTTTTGTTCCACTTCGGATTTTAATTGTTTCATCAGCCCTTTTCCGCCATAACGGCGGCTGACCGTGTTGATGCTGCCGCCCGGAAAGCGCAGATAGCGAATGCTCTCGGCGTTGATTAAGGACTGACGCGCTGTTTCAGCAGGGCGATGTCCTGCCAGTAGGCATCAGAGCCGCGGTAGATGTCGCTGTATTCGTGGGAGGCAGAGTGGAGCGCGATTTGGTGCCCGGCGGCGGATGCTTCCGCCAACAATGGCAGATATTTTTCGTTGTAGCCCGTGGCAACGACAAAAAATGTCGCTTTGACCCCTGCATTGTTCAGAGCCTCCAGCACTGCGGGCGTTGTTTTGCTGGGACCGTCGTCAAAAGTCAGGCAGACCCATTTTTCAGGTGGACAGGCGGCTGGGACACAGTGGGCTCAGAGCTGGGGGCAGGTGTGAGGAATTCCGTGTCCGGCACCGGGGTCAAATCGTTCTCCCGGCAGCCAATGAGCGGCGCCGCACCAAAGAAATTCCCGAGGCCAAACCCAAGCCGCCGTGCCCAAGAACAACAGTGCTGCACCGAGCAGAAAATTTTTTTGGAAAACCGCATCTCCAAAATCCTCCTTTGTAAGTTGTTTCTTGTTTCAAAGGGTCTTTTATAGGATATGAGCACCAAAAAATCTATGAAAAAGCTTGACTTTCCAGGAGCAATATGATAATATACTCAAGCAGTCCGCACAACGGTTTCCACCTCAAAACCGCAGGACGATGCGAAGGGTGGCGGAACTGGCAGACGCGCACGTTTGACACGACAACGCCGTGCTGGAAAAGCTGCTGGGCAGCATGGTCTATGAGGGACAGAGCGATTGCTATATCGTGCGTTCAAACGGTGATGTGGTACTTTCCACCGAGACAAAGACCGAGATCCCCGAGCAGATGACCAACCTGTTTGATTACTTGCAGCAGAACGCCAGCGTGGATCAGCCCCTACTATGACACCATGGTGCAGACCCCTGCCGCAGGGCGGCGAGGGCTGCGTGCTGTACACGTTGAACAGGCAGAAATATTACCTGATCTATCAGCCGCTGGGCATTCTGGATTGGAGCATCATCGGCATCGTGCCCACCGGGGTGGTGGATGCCGGGATGCGCCGGGTGCAAAACGCTACCATTTTAGTCATTGCGCTGCTGGGGCTTCTGATCATGGCAGGCGTGGTAAAGATCCAGCGTGACGCGGAGCGCAACCGCCGCAGGGAGCTGGAGCGCCGCCGGGAAAAGAGTGATATGATGTTTGCGGGCATGGCGCGCGTTGTGGAGCGTTTTGCAGTGTGCGATCTGGACCGTGACCGCTACCAGTACTACGAGCGGCACGGAGAAGCATTGTACCCGCCGGAGGGCTCTTACCAGCAGCTGCTGGAGCAGATATCGCGCAAGTATGTGGTGCTGACCGACAGCGAAAACGCCAAGATCCCCCAGATGCTGGCCCCGGAGAACCTGCGCAGGCAGATCAAAACGGACAACGACTCCCTCAAGCTGGAATACGCCGCCCGCGATAAGAGTGCATTTTTCATGATGACGGTGGTTCCCATGGCGTGGAAGGGCGACCGCCTGACCCGCGTGATGATGATCGTGCAGGATATGGGAGAGCAGCACCTGCTGCAAAGCCTTGCCAACACCGATGGCCTGACCGGCCTGCTGAACAAGCGCTATTTTGACCGGGTGCTGACAGTGCTGGAACAGCACTGCCAGCCCTTTGCGCTGTTCTATATGGACTTGGATCGCTTCAAGCCGGTCAACGATACCTACGGCCATGATGTGGGTGATGAGCTGCTGAAGGGCGTTTCCCAGCGGCTTCAGGGATGCATCCGCAGCCGGGACTACGCTTTCCGTCTGGGCGGCGACGAGTTCGCCCTGCTGCTGCTCGGCCCGATGACGCAGGAGACCTGCGCCCGCAAGATGGACATGATCTGTGAGATGATCGCCGTGCCCTACGAGATCGACGGTAACGCCGTAAGCGGAGGCGCCAGCTGCGGCTATGCCTTGTACCCCGCCGAAAGCATTGATGTACAGCAGGTGTGCTACATCGCCGATCAGCGGATGTACGAGAATAAGCAGAAAAACCACGCCAGACAGGACGGCGCGGAAGGCATTTAAAATTGTCTTACACAAAGCAAGGCCGCAGCACGGTATTTGTGCTGCGGCCTTGCCCGTTATATTATGCTGTTACAGATGCAGCATATCCCGCTGGGCGGCAGCGCGGTAGCGCAGCGCAGCGGCGATAAAGCCTTGAACAGGGGATGTGCGCGGTTGGGGCGGCTCTTGAACTCCGGGTGGAACTGTGCACCCAGATGGAAGTCGCGGCCGGGCAGCTCCACAGTCTCCACCAGATGGCCGTCCGGGCTTGTGCCGGAAATGACCAGCCCGGCGTCCTGCATCTCCTGCCGGAAGTCGTTGTTGAACTCATAGCGGTGGCGGTGGCGCTCCCAGATCTCGCTCTCGCCGTAACATTCGGCCATCTTGGTGCCGGGCTTCACCGTGCAGGGGTACTTGCCCAGACGCATGGTGCCGCCCTTGGGGATGTTGCCCTGCTGATCCGGCATCAGGGAGATGACGTTGTGGGCACCGTCCGGGGTGAACTCGCTGGAATTAGCGTCCTTGTAGCCCAGCACATTGCGGGCAAATTCAATGACCATGATCTGCATACCAAGGCAGATGCCAAAGCAGGGCACATGGTTCTCGCGGGCGTACTGGGCGGCTTGGATCATGCCCTCGATGCCGCGGTCGCCAAAGCCGCCGGGCACCAGGATGCCGTCCACGTCTGCAAAAGCTTCCTTGCAGGCAGCCTGATCGGTCAGATCCTCGCTTTCCACCCAGCGGATCTCCACCTGACTGTCGTTCTCAAACCCGGCGTGGTACAAGCTTTCCATCACCGAGAGGTATGCATCGTGCAGCTTGACGTACTTGCCCACCAGTGCAATGGTGCAGGTCTTGCTGCGGGTGGCAATGCGGGAGACCACCTGCTTCCACTCGGTCAGGTCGGCAGGGGGAACATCCAGATGCAGCTGCTGCACCACCACATCGTCCAGACCGTTGGTGTGCAGCATCAGCGGGCACTGGTAGAGACTGGGCATGGTCAGGTTCTCGATGACGCACTCCGGTTTGACGTTGCAGAAGGTGCTGATCTTGCGGCGGATATCGCTGCCCACGCTGCCGTCTGCGCGCAGGATGATGATATCGGGGCTTACGCCCATGCCCTGCAGCTCCTTGACCGAGTGCTGGGCGGGCTTGGATTTGTATTCGTCCGAGCCGGAGATGTAGGGCACCAGCACCACATGGATGAAGCAGCAGTTCTCCCGTCCCTGCTCCAGACCCACCTGACGGATGGCCTCAAGGAAGGGCTGGCTCTCGATATCGCCGGTGGTGCCGCCGATCTCGGTAATGACCACATCGGCTTCGGTAGAGGATGCCAGATTGTAGATGTAGCTCTTGATCTCGTTGGTGATGTGGGGGATGATTTGCACCGTCTGCCCCAGATAAGCGCCCTGACGCTCCTTGTTCAGCACGTTCCAGTATACCTTGCCGGTGGTCAGGTTGGAGTATTTGTTCAGGTTTTCGTCGATGAAACGCTCGTAATGACCCAGATCCAGATCGGTCTCGGTGCCGTCATCGGTCACGAACACCTCGCCGTGCTGCAAGGGGCTCATGGTGCCCGGGTCCACGTTCACATAGGGATCCAGTTTCTGGCTGGCCACCTTCAGGCCGCGGCACTTCAAAAGCCGACCCAGAGATGCAGCAGTAATGCCTTTGCCCAGACCGGAGACCACGCCGCCGGTCACAAAAATAAATTTTGCCATAAAAATATACCTTCCTCTGTCGTAAAATAAAACTCTCCTATAAAAGGCTCACTCCCGGCGCACCCCTTTCCCGGCGGGTGCGGGGCGAAGCCCTGCTTATTATTCGCTTCTGTCAGCGTACTCCTCCAGCACCTCCTGCGCCACCTCGGCGCGGTCGCGGCGGGTGTCCATGGCCTGTTTTTCAATGTAGCGGTGCGCTTCGGCTTCGGTCATGTGGGCGTGCTCTACCAGACAGCACTTTGCCCGGCTGACCAGCCGCAGCTGCCCGATCTTGTCCTGCAGGCGGGCGTTCTCCTGCCGCAGACGCTGCAAGCGGTGGTTGCTGGCAGCCGCCATGTGCATGGCCTGCAAAAACAACGGGGTGGTGAAGGGCTTGCTCAGCAGCAGCACCCCCTGCTCGTTCAGGGGGGCAAGCAATTGCTCAGCCTGTGCGGCCTTTACCAGAAAGACCACACCGGCATCAGTCTGCTCCACAGCGGTGATGCACAATTCGTGCCCGAACTCATCGGGCAGGGGAGCGTTGACCACGATCAACTCAAAATCAGATTCCGACATTCTGCGCCGCGCCTCGGCTCCGCTGGGAATGATCACCGGGCGGCTGTAACCCATCTCGGACAGTCGCGCGGCGATATACTCGTTGGAGTTGGCACCGGCGCTTACGATCAGTGCGCGTCCCATTTTCCGCACTCCTTTCTCCTGCGCTGGCAGGGATCAGATGGCGTTGAAATAGTAAACGCGCTCGTGCTCGGCTCTGGTCAGGCGCATTCCGCAATGCGGCGCAGCGCTTGAGTTCCTCCGAGAAATAGCGCTTAGAAAGCCCCTCCGGCAGCACTTTGCGCAAAAACTCGCTCTCCTCGGCAACCTGCACCGCTTCCTCAAGGGTGGCGGGCAGGGTCTCAAGGCCCAGTCCTTCGGCCTCGGCGGCATCGAACAGGTTGCGGTTCACCGGCGGCAGCACCATGCGCTTTTCAATGCCGTCCAGTCCGGCGGCAAGGATCAGGCCAATGGCCAGATACGGGTTGCAGGCGGGGTCCGGGCTGCGCAGCTCCATGCGGCAGTTGTCGCCCTTGACCATGGGGATGCGCACCAGCTGGCTGCGGTTTTGACGGCTCCAGCTCACATAGCGGGGCGCTTCGTCACAGCCAAAGCGCTGGTAGCTGTTGGGCAGGGGATTGGTGAACACGGTCAGCTCCCGGCTGTGTGCCAACACACCTGCCATAAAGCTGCCTGCTACGCTGTCCGGGGCAATATCGCCCTCAAACAGGTTTTTGCCGTCCATGTAAAGCGAGAGGTTGATGTGCAGCCCTGCTGCCGGCCTGCTGGGGCAGGGGCTTGGGCAGAAAGCTGGCGTGCAGGCCGTTGCGCATGGCAATGGCACGGACGATCTGCTTAAAGGTCATTACGTTGTCGGCGGTTTTCAGCGGCCCTGCGTAGCGGCAGTCGATCTCGTTCTGGCCATTGCCGCTTTCGTGGTGGCTGTGCTGGGGTGCCATACCCATCTGCTCCATGGTCAGGCAGATATCCCGGCGCAGGTTTTCGCCTGCATCCAGCGGCGCAACGTCAAAATATCCGCCAAAGTCGATGGGAATGCAGGTGGGGCGGCCGCGGTCGTCCTTTTCAAACAGATAAAACTCGCACTCGGTACCCACGTTGCAGGTAAGCCCCAGCTTTTTGAATTTGCGGTTCATATCCCGCAAAAGCCCCGGCAGTTGCCGCCAAAGGCTGCGCCGTCCGGCATTTCCACATCGCAGAAGAACTGCATCACTTGGCCTTCGGTGGGACGCCACGGCAGGATGGTCACGGTGGAAAGATCCGGCCGCAGCACAAGGTCGCTTTCCTCAACGTGCATAAAGCCCGCAATGGAGCTGCCGTCAAAGCATACGCCCTCTTCCAGTGCCTTGGACAGGTTGCTGGCCAGCACGGCAATGTTCTTCTGGGTGCCAAAGATATCGCAGAAGGCAAAGCGCACAAATTTGACGTTGTTGTCCTCCACGAAATCCAGAATATCCTGTTGGGTGGAATAGCTCATAAATAACCCCCCCTTACAAAAACTGTATTTCAAATAAAACGCCCAAAGGCCTGCCCTCAAAAAAGGGAGCAGGTCTTTGGGCTGGTGTAAGAAATAGGAAAAGGAGAATGGCTAATTGATCCGGCAGCCGGCGGATGCTTATTTTTACGCTGGTATGAGAAGATCAAACGTAGTAAAGCATCTTGCTGTAGCTGGGCAGAGGCCAGTAATCCTCGCCGCAGATAGTCTCGGCATCGTCGGCAGCGGCGCGCAGGGCATCCATCACCGGGAGAACGTTATCGTGGAAGGCAACGGCCTTCTCGCTCTCGGTGGGCAGTGCCTTTGCGGCATTCACGGCATCCTGCAGGGTGTCGATGGCATCGCTCATGGCATCGGCGTCAGAAGAAAGCTTTTCCAAAGTCTTGGTCTCGCTGCGCACGCTGATGTGCTCGCTGACAGCCAGCTTGGCGGCGGCGGTGTTGGCAACCTCGCTCATGTAGGCGTTGATGGCGGGCAGCAGCTGCTTGCGGGCCATCTCCAGCATGGTCAGAGCCTCGATGTTGATGATCTTGGAGTAATGCTCCATCTCAACCTCGTAGCGGCTTTCCATCTCCACCTTGGTCAGCACGCCGAACTCCTCCATCAGGGCGATGTTCTTGGGCTCGACCAGTGCGGGCAGAGCAGCGGGGGTATTCTTCTTGTTGGGCAGGCCGCGCTTGGCTGCTTCGGCTTCCCACTCGGCGGTGTAGCCGTTGCCGTTGAAGATGACGCGGCGATGGTCGCGGATGGTGCGCTTGACCAGAGCGATGGCTGCGCTGGTAAAGTCCTCAGCGCCCTCCAGCTCGTCGGCGTAGCCCTTCAGCTCCTTGGCAACAGCGGTGTTCAGGATGGTGTTGCAGTCGCTCAGGTTCTCGGCAGAGCCGGGCATACGGAACTCGAACTTGTTGCCGGTGAAGGCCACGGGCGAGGTACGGTTGCGGTCGGTGGTGTCCTTGCTGAACTTAGGCAGAACGTCCACGCCCAGATCCATCTTCATCTTGACGGGGCCGGCATAGGGAGAATCGGATGCGATAGCATCAATGACGGCTTCCAGCTCCTCGCCCACAAACATGGAGATGATGGCCGGGGGCGCCTCGTTGGCTCCCAGACGGTGATCGTTGCCGGGGCTGGCCACAGCCGCCCGCAGCAGATCCTGATACTGATCAACCGCCTTGATGACCGCGGCCAGGAAGATCAGGAACTGCAGGTTCTCCATGGGGGTGTCACCGGGATCCAGCAGGTTCACGCCGTTTGCGGTCATGGACCAGTTGTTGTGCTTGCCGCTGCCGTTCACGCCTTCAAAGGGCTTCTCGTGCTGCAGGCAGACCAGACCATACTTGGGGGCGATCTTGCGCATCATTTCCATGGTCAGCAGGTTGTGGTCGATGGACACGTTGGTGGTATCGAAGATGGGAGCAAGCTCGTGCTGGCAGGGGAGCGACCTCGTTGTGCTTGGTCTTGGCGGGCACGCCCAGCTTCCACAGCTCCTCGTCCAGCTCCTTCATGAACTCAGAAACCTCGGGACGGATGACACCGAAGTAGTTCTCTTCCAGCTCCTGACCCTTGGCAGAGGGAGCACCGAACAGGGTGCGGCCGGTGAGGATCAGATCCTGACGTGCCTCGTAGTCCTCCTTCTTGACAAGGAAGTACTCCTGCTCGGGGCCGACGGTGGTGGAAACGTAATCCACATCCTTGCCGAACAGCTTCAGGATGCGGACGGCCTGACCGGACAGTGCGTTCATGGAACGCAGCAGGGGAGTCTTTTTATCCAAAGCCTCGCCGGTGTAGCTGACGAATGCGGTGGGGATGCACAGCACATCATCCTTCACAAAGGCGTAGCTGGTGGGGTCCCATGCGGTGTAGCCGCGTGCTTCGCAGGTAGCGCGCAGACCGCCGGAGGGGGAAGGAGGAAGCGTCGGGCTCGCCGCGTACCAGCTCCTTGCCAGAGAACTCCATGATGGCGGTGCCATCGCCCACAGGGCTGACGAAGCCATCGTGCTTCTCGCTGGTGATGCCGGTCAGGGGCTGGAACCAGTGGGTGTAATGGGTAGCACCCAGCTCCATGGCCCAGCGCTTCATCACGCTGGCGACAACGTTTGCCACCTCAATGTCCAGCGGAGCACCCTTGTGCAGGGTGTTCTTCAGGCTTTTGTAGGTAGCGCTGGGCAGGCGCTCCTTCATAACGTGCTCATTAAAGACCTTGCTGCCGTAGATCTCCATAACATTTGCTGCCATAAATCCTACTCCTTACTTGATCTTACTTTTTTCTTTCGCCTTGGGTCTGCCGCAATGCAGAAATCCAAAGCTTGCTTACATCCTAGGGTGTATCTGAAAAGTCGAAAATTTAGTCTATTTCTACAAGCACAGCCGGATTTTGCGTTAAACAGCCTTGAAATCCACAAAGGATTCCTGCGGCTATTTGCCTTAAATCCCGCTTGTGCTTGCGAAATATTCGTCATTTTCTTTGTTTTCAGATACACCTTAACAAAAACGGCGCTGCGAGTCAGGAGGTGACCCACAGCGCCTTTGCTGTCTATGGCTAGATTATAGTCTTTGCGGGCAAAAAAGGCAATTGACAAAACTGACGATTCTGTACAAACACGATCCCGTATTTTTGGAATAACCGCGATTGGTATGACTTTTACGCCGGAAAAGCCCCCTTCAGGACGGCTTTCTTCGGCTGAAAGGTGCGCAGTGCGCGGGAATTGGTCGTATTGTAAAAGCATTAGATGACCTGAAACAGGAAAAATTTGAGGTAGTTCGTCTCCGGCACGCCCCACAGAATGGGATGATCCGGTGCCTGCTGCTTTACCTCGATCTGCCGCAGCTGCCGGTGGGCGTCCTTAGCGGCAGCGCGCAGCATCTTGATGAACAGCTCCTCGGTGGCAAAGTGGGAGCAGCTGGCAGTGGCCAGATACCCGCCCCGGGGCAGCAGGCGCATGGCCCGGTAATTGATCTCCTTATACCCGCGCATGGCGTTCTGGGCGCTGCGGGGCGCCTTGGTGAAGGCGGGCGGGTCCAGAATGATAAAATCGTAGGGGTGGCCCTCCTTTTCCAGCCGGGGCAGCAGGGCAAAGGTGTCCTCGCAGAGGAAATCCATGTCGTCGAGGCCGTTGCGTTCGGCGTTGCGCTTTGCCATGGCAATGGCTTCGGCGCTGATGTCGGCGGCGGTCACCCGGGCAGCCCCGCCCTTGGCGGCGTTCAGGGCAAAGCTGCCGGTGTGGGTAAAGCAGTCCAGCACGGTGTGCCCGGCGGCAAGGCGTGCCACCGCCCGGCGGTTGTATTTCTGGTCAAGGAAAAAGCCGGTTTTTTGCCCGTTTTCAAAGTCCACTTTGTAATAAACGCCGTTTTCGCAGATCTCGGTCTGGGTGGTGTTCGGGTGGCTCTCGCCGGGCAGGGGCAAACCAGCCCTTGTTCTGTTCCAGCCCTTCCTTGGCGCGCAGGGCTTCATCGTTGCGCTCGTAGATGCCGTCAATGGTCTGGCCGTCCGCCCGCAGCACCTCAGCCAAAAGGGGAAGAGCATCGGCTTCAGCTTTTCCATGCCTACGCTCAGGGTCTGGGTGACCAGAACGTTGTTGAATCGGTCCACCGTCAGCCCGGGGAACTGGTCTGCCTCGCCAAAAATGAAGCGGCAGGCGGAAAGGTCGGCGGGCTCCAGCACGGTCTTGCGGTAAGCCCATGCGTACTCCACCCGGCGGCGCCAGAAGGCGGTATCAAAGGTATCGTTGGCGTTGCGGGAGATCAGCCGCACCCGGATCTTGCTTTGCAGCGAGAGAAAGCCGGTGCCGAGATAGGCGCCCTTGGGGCTGACCACATCCACCAGCGTGCCGTTTTCCGGCTCGGTGCCGGGGGCTTCCAGAATATCGTTCTCGTATACCCATGGATGCCCGCCCACCAAAAGACCTTCGGCGTGCTTGTTGACTTTATATACAGGATAAGTGCGTTCGCTTTTCATAAAATGCTCCTTCAACTAAGAATGCGCAAAATGATGCTCGTTCTGCTCTTTATCATAACATAAAAAATATGGTAGAATAAATACAAAATTTTGCGGAAGGAAGAAAACGCTATGGAGATCGAACGCAAATGGATGGTGACCGGCTGGCCGGAGGGACTGCCCCTTGAGGAAGAATTCACCATGCGGCAGGGCTATATCAGCGTGCAGCCCACGGTGCGCATCCGGGAGGAAGCACTGACCGGCGGCAGCACCGACTATATCCTCTGCTTCAAGTCCGCAGGGGGTTGGCGCGGGAGGAGATCGAGCGCAGCATCGACAAAGACCTGTTTGTGCAGCTGGAGGAAAAGATCATTGGCAAGCCCCTGATCAAAAAAGGTGCGCCGGAGCTATCGCCTGCCGGACGGCGCGGTGCTGGAGGTGAACCATGTGGACGAGGGCCTGCCCACAGCGTTCTGGTACGCCGAGGTGGAGTACCTCACGGTGGAAGCCGCGCTCCGCTGGCAGCCGGAAGCCTGCGGCCTTGCGGCATACCTCAACGATGAAGTAACGAACCAGCCCGGCCAGAGCATGGGCGCATACTGGGCACAAACCAGAGGGTAACGCCAACAATACTGTGAAGGGAATGACTGTTTACGAAAAAGATCAAGCTGAAACTGGAGCTCCAGTATAACTCGCCGGTGATCCTTACCTTTTTTCTGCTGTCCATGCTGGTGCTGCTGGCAGACGGCTGGACGGACGGCTGGAGCACCATGAACCTGTTCTGCGTGTACCGCTCTTCGTGGCGGGACCCACTGGGCTACATCCGGCTGTTCGGCCATGTGCTGGGCCATGCCAACTGGGAGCATTTTCTCAACAATATGCTGCTGCTGTTGGTGGTGGGCCCGCCCATGGAGGAAGAAATACGGCAGCATCCCGCTGCTCAAGGGTATTTTGTTTACCGCGCTGGTCACCGGCGTGCTGCAATGCATCCTGTTCCCCCACACGGGGCTGTTGGGTGCGTCCGGCATCGTGTTCATGCTCATCATGCTGTCCTCGCTGGCGGGCTTTTCCGGCGGCATCCCGGTCACCATGTTGCTGGTGGCGGCGCTGTACTTCGGCCAGCAGGTGTACGATATCATCTTTGTGCACGATAACGTGGCAAACTTTATGCACATCGTGGGCGGCTTGTGCGGTACAGCCTTCGGCTACTATTGCACCCTCCACCGCCGCCCGGCGCGCGGACGCAGATAAAAGAGAAAAATTATAGATAAAAACGGGATACCGGCGCGTCTGCGGACGCGCCGGTATCCTGTTTTTACGAGAAAGAAAAATAATGAGTGCGGCAAACTGAAATTTACAAACTACTTTTTAACAAGTTTTAGCTCTATATTTCTTCTATCAGCAATTTTTTGAAGTATATCAACTATATATGAACATTGTTCTTTGACGGACAAGACAGACAATCATCATTTTGTTGTATTTGTTTCATAGCTTCTTGTAATTCTGAAAGCTCTAATAAATTGACTGCTACACAGAAGAAATTTTTTCTGCGACCGTCATTATAGTTAGCAAGTAAATGAGAAAGAATTTGCATTTTTTCCCGTTGTTGAAGATTATACTGTTCAACACCAATGTCCTGTATCATTTTCAAGTCTGCTTTTTGGCGTTTATGAGTTATAAAAGAATCATATTTATCAATATACCGATATTTTTCACATGGATAACTTTCACATTCATAACAATATTCAATTTTACCATGTTCAAGGCTACACTTAGCAATTCCGCACGATTGATTACCATTCCCGCAACCGCCACAGTGCTTTCCTCCTAAAAAACATAGGGCATAACCCACAATTCAATCCGCAAAGGGAAAATAATTGATTTTTTTCGCTCAAATCCTTTCATATTATCAGTTCCTTATAAATTTCGATTTGTTGAACTAAGCCGAGTATACCATACCAGCCAATAAAAGAATACCCCTCTAGGGGAGAATTGGCTGAAAAAAGCGTTCAAAGTGCGCCGCAGAGCACTTTGAACGCGAACGATAAAAATATTATTTCCATCCCCGGTCGGTGGGGTCCAGCATTTCGGCGGCGGAATAGACCAGCGCGTTGCAGATGGCAGCGGCAACGTTGCTGCCGCCTTTCCGGCCCATGGCGGCGATGGCGGGGACACCGTGGGCTTCGCAGGCGGCGAAGAGCCGCTCTTTGCTTTCCACCACGTTGACGAATCCTACCGGCACCCCGATGACCAGGGCAGGCCGGAGCCCGGCGGTTTCAATCAGGTCGGCAATGGTCAGCAGCGCCGTGGGTGCGTTGCCCACCGCAAGGATGGCACCGGGGTGTTCGGCGGCGGCTCTTTGCATGGACGCCACCGCCCGGGTAGTGCCGTTGGCCTTTGCCAGCGCGGCTACCTCCGGGTCTGCCATGTAGCACAGCGCTGTGCTGCTCAGCCGCGCAAGGCCCGGCTTTGTAATGCCGGAAAGCGCCATGTTGGTGTCGGTAACGATGGGTGCAGCGGCTTGCAATGCCGCCACGCCCGCCGCCACCGCGCCGGGGGTAAAGCGCAGGTTGCGGGCGTAGTCGAAATCTGCGGTGGTGTGGATGACCCGCTTGACCACGGCGGCAGTCTCCGGCGGTGGGGTCAGGCCCATTGCGTCCAGCTCTGCGGTGATGATAGAAAGGCTCGTCCGCTCAATGTCGGCGGGCAGATGATGCTGCGGGGTCATACAGTGTTCCTCCCTTCCAGTCCCATGGCGGCGTACAGGGCGTTCATGTCCAGCGCCCGGCGCACGCCATTGGCCAACAGGTCAAACTGCTGCTGCCGGTACTCCTGCATGGAGAGCAGCGGTGCATCGGCAGGGGAGATGCCCTTGCGGCTGCACAGCAGCTGCACCAGCTTTTCGGTCAGTTCCCCGGTATCAAACAGCCCATGCAGATAAGTGCCCGCCACGTTGTCCTTTACGCAGCCCTCGGGCGCTGCCGTCTGCAAGGCGGCAGAAGGGCACACACCCTGCACGGCAGTGCGTCCGGTATGGATCTGGTAGCCGGTCAGTGCAGCCCCCGCCAACTGCGGCGCGGTGACAGTGGCGGTGTCCTGCGTGCGGTGCTTTGCGTCCGTAAACACAGTCTGGATGGGCAGCAGCCCCAGCCCGCGCACGGTCTGGCTGCGTCCGCTCTCGGTGCCCTCGGGGTCGGCAAGAGTATCGCCCAGCATTTGATAGCCGCCGCATACACCCAGCACCGGCGTGCCGGAAGCCGCCAGTTTTTGCACCGCAGCTTCCAGCCCGCACTGACGCAGCCAGAGCAGGTCATCGATGGTGTTTTTTGTGCCCGGCAGAATGACCACATCCGGTGTGCCCAGCTGCCGGGGGCTTTTTGCACATACCGCACGCTCAGCAGCGGGTGCTGTTCCAGCGGCATGAAATCCGTAAAATTGGAGATATGCGGCAGCCGCAGAATGGCAGCATCCAGCGGCTTGACGGCGCTGCTGCTTTCCAGCCGGGAGGAGAGGGAGTCCTCGTCCTCGATATCCACCCGCAGGTAGGGCACAACGCCCAGCACCGGCAGATGAGTCTTTTCCTCCAGCATGGTAAGGCCGGGCTTTCAGGATGGCGGCATCGCCCCGGAATTTGTTGATGACCAGCCCCTTGATGCGTGCCCGCTCGGCGGGCTCCAGAAGTTCTACCGTGCCGTATAGCTGCGCAAACACGCCGCCCCGGTCGATATCGCCAGCCAGCAGCACCGGTGCATCCACCAGCTTTGCCAGCCCCATGTTGACGATATCATCCGCTTTCAGGTTGATCTCTGCCGGGCTACCCGCGCCCTCAATAACGATGATATCCACTTCTTCGGCCAGACTATTGTATGCAGCTAAAATGTCCGGGATCAGGCTCTTTTTCAGCTTGAAGTAGGCGGCTGCTGGCATCTGTCCGCGCACCTCGCCGTTCACGATGACCTGACTGCCCACATCGCTGCTGGGTTTGAGCAGAATGGGGTTCATGCGCACATCCGGCTCCATGCCGGCGGCCTGTGCCTGCACCACCTGTGCGCGCCCCATTTCCAGCCCGTCCCGGGTGACAAAACTGTTCAGCGCCATGTTCTGGCTTTTTAAAGGGGGCTACCCGGTAGCCGTCCTGTGCAAAAAAATACGGCACAGCGCGGTGCACAGCAGGCTTTTGCCCGCACCGCTCATCGTGCCCTGTACCATGATACATTTTGCCCGGCTCATGCAAGCACCTCCCGTAAGGCTTCTATAAGCTGCTGGTTTTCCGGCGCGGTGCGCACGGCAGTGCGGTACCAGCTGCCGTCCAGTCCGGGGTAGTTGCCGCAGCTGCGCAGCACGATGCCGCGCTGCCGCAGGGCATCGCCCAGTGTTTCCGGTGCCTGGAACAGCAGATAATTCGCGCTGCCATCCAGTACCCGCAGCCCCAACGCGCGCAGCCCGTCCCGCAAAATGGGACGCTGCTGCGCAATAAGCGCCTGCACCCGGGTTACATAAGCAGTCTCGTCCAGCGCCGCCAGCCCCGCCGCCTGTGCAAGGCTGGAGACAGCCCACGGCTGCCCGGCTGTCTGCATTTTCTCCAGCAGAGCGGTGTTGCTGCACAGGCAGTAGCCCAGCCGCACCCCGGCCATGCCGTACAGTTTTGTAAAGGCTTTCAGGATGATGAGGTTCGGGTTTGCCAGAAGCTTTTTGGCAGACAGCACCTCACTTTCCGGCAGAAAGTCCAGAAAGCACTCGTCCACTACCAGCAGTGCACCGCAAGCTTCGCACCGGCGCAGCAGCGCTTCCACCAGCGGCAGCGGCGTCAGCTGCCCGGTGGGGTTATTGGGCTGGCAGAGGAATACCATGTCGGTGTCCTCGTCCACTGCGGAAACAAACGCTTCTGTCACCGCAAAATCTTCTTTTTTCCTGCAGAAAATGCCGCCGGACGGTGCAGCCCGCTGTTTCCAGTGCGGCGGCATACTCCGCAAAGGTAGGGGCGGGCAGCAGCGCCGTGCGGGGCTTTGCCGCCCACACCAGCCGGAAGATGAGGTCTGCCGCGCCGTTGCCGCAGAGGATGTGCTCCATGGGCACCTTCTCGTGCACTGCCAGCTTTGCCCGCAAAGCGCGGCAAAGGGGTCGGGGTAGCGGTCGGCGGTGGCAAGTGCGGCAGTAATGGCCTTTGCCACCCCCTCCGGCAATCCCAGCGGGCTGACGTTTGCTGAAAAGTCCAGCGCATCCTGTCCGTACTGCGCCCGGTAACCGGCCCAGTCGCCGCCATGTACCAGCTGCATCATAAAATACCTCGTATCAATAGCCCAAGCGCCAGCGCCAGCAGGCTTTCGGCGTACATCATGCGGTCCGCGCGGCGGATATCCTCCGGCTCAATGGGACGCACGGCATCGCCGATGGTGGGCTTTTTGTAGTATTCACCAAAATAATAGGCAGGCCCCGCCAGCTGCACATTCAGTGCACCGGCGCAGGCACTTTCGGTCTGGGCGCTGTTGGGGCTGGCGTGATTGCGCCTGTCCCGCCGCCAGATGCGCCACGCATTGCGGGCATCGTTGCCGGTCAGGGCAGCAGCCGCCACCCACAGCAGGGCGGCAATGCGGCTGGGCAGGTAGTTCGCAATATCATCCAGCTTTGCCGCCGCACGCCCAAAGCGCAGATATCGCTCGTTTTTGTAGCCCACCATGCTGTCCATGGTGTTGATGGCTTTATAAGTGAGCGCCAGCGGAGCGCCGCCCAGCAGCATATACAACAGCGGTGCGATTACCCCGTCGCTGGCGTTTTCGGCAACCGTTTCCACAGCCGCCTTGGTCACGCCTTCGGCGGTCAGCGCCTGCGTGTCCCGCCCCACGATGCGGCTTACCGCAATGCGTGCCGCAGGCAGGTCGGGTTTTAGCAGCTCCCGGTAGACGTTCGTACTCTCCTGCACAAGCCCCTTTGCCGCCAGTGCCTGCCCGCACCAGAACATCTGTACTGCCAGCCCCAGCAGTGGGTGCAGGGCAGCGGCTCCCATGCAGACAAGGCTTGTGATCGCAAAGGTGCCTACCGGCAGACAAAAGGCTAAGATACGCCCGCCCCAAAGCTCGCCCTCCGGCGTTTTGGGCAGGCGGGTACGCAGTCCCTTTTCCAGCGCAGAGATGGCCTTGCCCATGTACACTACCGGATGCGGCAGCCACGCCGGGTCGCCGAAAATGGCGTCCAGTACAAAGCCGCCCAGTACCGCGTAGCCGATCATTCCTGCGCCTCCTTTGTGTACTGCACGGTCTTTACCAGATACAGCACCCGCTTTGCCGCCCAGTCCTTGGCATCCAGCACAAAGCCGCCGGCGTTGGGGGCGCACCATTCGTAATAATCCTTGTGGGGCAGGGCATAGCGTTCCATGGCAGCCATCTGGGTGCCGCCATGCGCTAAAATGACCAGCATCTCCTCGCCGCTTGCAAGGGCATTGTCCACCAGTGCAGAAAAAGCCGCACAAATACGCTCACAAAAAGCAGCCTTGGTCTCGCCGTCCGGGCAGGGGCTTTCGCAGTTGGCAGCCACCCATGCAAGGTAGTCCGGGTCGTGCTCCATTTCAATATAATTTCTCCCCTCAAAGCTGCCAAAGCACATCTCCTTCAGCCCGTCTGTTTCTACGAGCTTTGCGCCCGGGAACAGCACCTCAGCGGTCTGCCGGGTGCGGCAAAGGGGAGTGATGTACACGGTCTTGGGGGCGATATCCGCCCGGCACAGCATAGCGCGCCCGGCGGCAGAAAGCGGGATATCCCGCTGCCCCTGATAGCGCTTTTTCGGCGTTGTATTCAGTCAGGCCGTGACGCAATAAATAGATCAGCATTCCGGCAATTCTCCTTTCAAAACGGTGGGGATGCCGCAGAACATCTGCACCACACACGCAGCGCGTGCCGCCAGCATACAGGCAAGCCGCCCGGCGTTTTCCCGCGCGGCACGCTCTGCCGGGTCTACGGGCACCACACCGCCGCCCACCTCGGTGGACAGCACGATATCATAAGCGGACAATTTGTCCGCAAGTTTCTCAAGTTCAGCGTTGTCTTTGCACCCGGCGGCAAGCTGCTGCGCATCCGCAATGCAGCGGCCGGGCAGGGTGCGGGCAAAGGTGCGTTTGCCGCTGTAAAGCGGCCCGGTGATCAAGATCATAACAGCCCTCCCCATTGGCAGGCGCACAGCGCTGCCAGCATCCACAGCTCCGTCTTTTGCAAAAACCACCCGGCCAGATCGCCGGTAATGCCGCCCAACTGCTGCACAGCTACATGGTGATACCACAAGAACAGCAAAATTGCAACTGCTGCCAGTGCCCCGCCGCCTAAAGCCAGCAGCGCCCCGCAAAGCAGCACCGCCAGCACCGCCAGTACATTGCGCACAGCGGTGCGGTCTGCGGCACAGGCAAAGGTGTGGGCAAGACCGGTGTTTTTTCGCCATGGGAAAGGCCGCCACCGCAAGGCCGGAAAGTGCCCGTTCCAAAATCAGCGCCAACGTCCAAAGCACACCCACCCGAGACGTGAACTGCACGCAGGCGGCAAGGCAGAGATAAGCCGCAAAATAGCTGCACAGCCGGATGACCGCAAAGGCACCGCAGTGCGGATCTTTTAAAATTTCCAGCTTCTTTTCCCGGTCACCGTAGCTGGCAAGGGCGTCACAGGTGTCGGCGTAGCCATCCAGATGGATGCCGCCGGTCACCCATACCGGCACAAGGCAGAACCCTGCCGCCCGCGCCGGGGCGGGCAGCGGCAGCACCCGCACACGCACCACAGCGCCCCGCATAAAAGCCCCACCAGCGGAAAGGCGCACAGCGCGTACCGCATATTCTTTTCGTTCCACGCAAACTGCGGCACCGGCACCGCCGAAAACATGGCAAAGGCCACCGCAATGGTCTGCAAAACGATCATTTTTCCACTCCTTTATAATAGACAGGGATGCCGCACACCACCCGCACTACGGCGTCTGCCCGGGCGGCAAGGGCGTTGTTCACCCGTGCCAGCGCCAGCAGATAGCGGTCGGTATCCCCGGCATAGTCCGCGCCGCCGCTGAATACCTCGTTGGAAACAACGATCAAGTTTTCGCACTGCGCGGCAAGGCTCTCCAGCCCCTGCAAAATGCGCTCGGCGGCGGCATCGCCCGCCCCGGCGGGGTCGTACAGCTCGTTGGCGGTCAGGTTGCCCAAGTCCTCCAGCAGTGCGGTACCCCTGCGGGCAAATGCACTGTCTCTAAATGCAGCGGGCACTCGAGGGTCTCAAACTGTTTTGCAGCGCGCATTTTGCGGTGTTTTTCCACCCGGGCAATGCACTCGGCATCCCACACCTGCATGGTAGCCAGATAGTACCACGGCAAAGCGCTGCGCAGCACAAGGGCTTCGGCGTATTCACTTTTGCCGCTGGCAGCGCCGCCCAGCACCAGCGTCAGCATTGGGGCGTATACGGCACAATGCCGCCCTCCGCAAAGGAATAGCACCCCTCGTACACCGCCAGCGCCATGTCCCACAGCGGGATGCTGGCCACTGCGCCGGTGCCTTCGCCCAGATGCAGCCCGGCGGTGAGCAGGGGCTTTTTGCCCAGCGCTTCCAGCACAAGCCGGGCGGCGGGCTCGGTGGAACAGTGACTGGCAAACACGGCCTTTGCCGCAGCCGGGCACAGCCGCACGGCGCACAGCGCCGCCACCCCGCTGATGAAGCCGTCCATCAGCACGGGTACGCCCGCCAGCGCCCCGCCCAGAAACATCCCGCACAGCCCGGCGATATCAAAACCGCCCAGCTTGCTCAGTACGTCCAAGGCGTCATCAGAGTCGGGATTGTTGCAGGCAATACCCCGCCGGATGGCGTCCACCTTGCGGGCAAGCCCTGCATCGGAAAGCCCCGCACCGCGCCCGGTCATGGTCTGCACCGGCTGTGCCAGCAGCACAGCGGCCACGGCGCTGCTGGTGGTGGTGTTGCCAATGCCCATCTCGCCGGTAGCCACCAGCCCGTAGCCCTCGGCGGCAAGCTGCCGGGTCAGGGCGATGCCCCGGCCTATGGCATCCACCGCTTCGGCGCGGGTCATGGCAGGGCCTTCGGTAAAGTCCGCAGTTCCGGCAGCAATGCGGTGGTCCAGCACGCCGGGCACCGGCGCACCGGCGATGCCCATATCCACCGGCAGCACATCGCAGTGCGCCGCCTGCGCCATCCGGCAGACGCTGGTGCGCCGTGCGGCAAGGTTCTCGGCTACGGTGCGGGTCACGCTCTGGTCGGTCTGGCTTACACCCTGCGCCACTACGCCGTTGTCCGCACAGAGCACCACCACCGCTCGGCGGGAAAAATCAAACTGCGCCGTGCCGGTCAGCGCGGCGGCATCCTCCAGCATCGTCTCCAGTGCACCCAGTCCGCCCAAGGGCTTGGCAAGGCTTGCCCAGTGGGCGTGGGCGGCGGCGCGGGCAGCTTCGTCCGGCGGGGTGATGGCAGCAAGCAGCTGCATCAGTTCAGCTTCGGTCATTTTCGTCATCCTTTGTGTTTCAAAAAGTGCTGCGCCGCCTGCACAAAGCGGCGGGGCAGGGCAGTGCCCGCCCAGTAAAGATGCGGGAAACCGGCGTACAAATGCGTGTTTGCAAAGCCGCATTCCCACTGCCTTTTTTTCGGTTTTGCGCACAGAAAAGTCTGCGCCATTTTCGGAGGAATCCCAGTGGTGAAATTCATGGATGGGCAGCGCTTCTCCGGCGTGGAAAAGCATACTGCCAGCCTTTGCCGTCATGACGGCATAGCCAAAGCGCACCAGCCGCCCGGTATTGTGCCCGCTGCCCGGCAGCACACCCGCCATGGGGTAAACCTTGCTGTCTGTACCCTCCAGCGTCTGCCCTAAGTACAGAAAGCCGCCGCACTCGGCAGCAGTGGGCAGACCCTCTTGCACGGCGTCCCGGATAGCAGCACGCAGGGCGCAGTTTTCGCTCAGCTGCCGGGCGTACAGCTCTGGGTAGCCCCCGGGCAGGTACAACCCGCCGATATTTTCCGGCAGGGTGGCGTCCCGCAGCGGGCTGAAAAACACAAGTTCCGCACCCGCGTCCCGCAAGGCGTCCAATGTTTCGGCGTAGGCAAAGCAGAAGGCTTCATCCCGCGCTACGGCAATGCGAACGGAGGGCGTGCACGGCGCGGCAAGCGGCGGCGCAGCCGGGGCAGGACGGTCGGTCAACACTGCCAGCTGTGCCCAGTCCAGTACAAGGGCATCAGCCAGTTGCTCTAACTTTTGTTGTAAGTCCATGATCTCCCCGGCGGTTTTCAGCCCAAGGTGACGGCTCTCAATGGCGCACCCCGGCAGATGGGGCAGATACCCCACCACCGGCAGACCGGCCTCGGCTTCCAGCATCGGGCGCAGCGTTTTGTACAAGGCTTCAGAGCAATCATTGAGCAGAATGCCCACGATATGGCTTGGTGTGCGGAACTGCAAAAAGGCCCCCGCAGCTCGGCGGCAAGGGTGATGCTTGCCCCCTTTGGCTGCACCACCAGCAACACCGGCAGTGCCAGCGTGTCGGCCAGTTCCCAGGCGCTTGCGCGGGTGGTCAGCCCCTGCCCATCGTAAAAGCCCATGGCACCCTCGCATACGGCAGCGCCGTGCCCGGCGGCATACCGGGCATAAAGTGTGCGCACCGTATCCGGGGCAGAGAGGTAGAGGTCTAAATTGTGGCTTTCCACCCCCAGCGCGCTGCGGTGGAACATAGGGTCGATGTAGTCCGGACCGCATTTGAAGGCGCAGGGGTCAGCTCCGCGCCGCTGCAGCGCGGTCAGCACTGCACAGGTGACGGTGGTCTTGCCGCTGCCGGAGCGCGGCGCGGCGATGAGAAACTGCATCATGTCCGTGCCCCCGTAATGAGGAACACCGGGTTGTTGGCCATCAGCAGATGCAGACTGCCCGCCGTTTTTGTGCGGCTGACAGAAATCTGCGTCACCTCGGCGGCAAGGCCGTGGGCGGTCAGGGCAGCTACCGCGGCGCTGAGTGTTTCCAGCGCAATGGCGGCGATGCACAGCCGCACGGCTGGATTTTTGTGCAGCACAGCGTTTATAACGGTGTCCATATTGCCCTTTGTGCCGCCGATGAATACAGCATCCGGTGTAGGCAGTGCGTCCAAAGCTTCAGGGGCTTTGCCCTCAATCAAGGTCAGATTGTAAGCAGCAAATTTCTCCCGGTTTTGCTGGATCAGTGCACAGGCTTCCGGGTCACATTCTACGGCATATACCTGCCCGACAGGGGCGGCAAGCGCCAATTCTACGCTCACACTGCCAGTGCCCGCGCCCACGTCCCATAGGGTGTCCGTGGGGGTGACCGCCAGCTTTGCCAGTGCGGCGGCGCGCACCTCCTGCTTGGTCATGGGCACAGCGCCCCGGATAAAAGCATCGTCCGGCAGGCCGGGGGTGCGGCGGGACGGCAAAGCCTCCCGTTCGATGAGCAATACACTCAGCGGTGCAAAGCTCTGCGCTGCCAGCTCCCGGGCAAGGCCAGAGCGGATGGCTTCCGCCGGAGTGCCTAGGTTTTCGCCCACAAGGGCGTGAGCAGCGCCCAGCCCGGCGGCGGTCAACTTCGAGCAGAGAGTGGCAGGGGGAGTCCCCGCCGCCGGTAAGAAAAAATACCTGTGGATGCGACAAAACTTCGGTCACGGGGTCGCAGACACGGCCATGGGCAGATACCAGCTTCCAGTCCTGCCAAGGGCGTCCCACAGCTGCGGCTAAAAGCTGCACACTGGAAAGCCCGGGCAGCACCCGGACAGAGTAGCCCATAGTCCGCAGCAGGGGCAGCAGCTTTGCCGCACCGGGTAAAACCCGGTGTCGCCGCTGTACAAAATAGCGGTGTCGGTATCCGGCTGCGCAGCAAGACACGCAAGGATTTCCTCTGGTTTATACACGGCTTTGCAGTTATCAGTGCACCCCGCCGGTAAATGTTCCAACAGGCGCTTTGCCCCAAGAATCAGTCCTGCGCCTTGCAGTGCGGCAAGCCCTTGTGCGGTCAGGCTTTCCGGGCAGCCGGAGCCCATTCCGATCAGAGATCATACCAGAACCTCCTTGCAGCGTGCCAGAATTTGTGCGGCAGTTTGTCCATTTTCAGCCGGACGACGCACCACGATCAGCTGTGCGCCGGTGTCCTGTGCGGCCTGTGCCTTTTCGGCAAAGCCGCCCACAGCACCGCCGTCTTTCGTGACTAGATACCGGATGGAGAATTGCTTCATCAAGGCGCAGTTCAGCGCATAGCTGAAAGGCCCCTGCATGGCAATGATGTTCCTGTGTGGGACACCGGCGGTCTCGCAGGCGGCAATGCCCTCCCGCGTGGGCAGCACCCGGGGGAACAGCCGCTCCGGGCTGAGCGGCGCAAAGGCGGCAAGCTCTTTTTGCGCCGGTGGTCAGCAGCACATTGCCGCTGCACCCGGCCAGAAACGCGGCGGCGTGGGCGGCGGTGGCAAACACCATGCTCCCCGGCGGGCAGCGGGCTTTCTTCCCGCAGCAGCCGGTGATACTCCACCCCGGCAACGGCACACGCAGCCCGGATGTTTTTGGTGGCGTCCACCGCGTAGGGGTGGGTGGCGTCTATGCACAGGGCAGCGCCCTGCAAAAAGGGCGGTCATTTCCTCGGGGTCAGCCGCCCGCAGTGCACAGTGATGCCGTCCGCTTCGCCCTGCTCCTCCGCACCCAGCGGGGTGGCTACGCTGACCAGCACCTGTGCGCCCAGTGCCGCCAGCTGCCGGGAGAACACCCGTCCCCTCGGTAGTGCCGCTGAAAACCACTGCCTTCATCTGCGGTACCCCCCCGGGGTGACCATTCTGCCGCCCAGCTGCTTTGTGGTGGCATTGCCGATGTACACGGTGGTGAACATATCCACCGCTGTACTTTCCAGCTGCGCAAGGGACAGAACACGGGCGGTCTGACCCTCCCGGCCGATGTTGCGCACGATGCCGCAGACGGTATCGGCACTTTTGCCGTTTTCCAGCAGGATGCACACCGCCTTTGCCAGATAGTCCGGCCTGCCCTTGGAGGAGGGATTGTACAGCGCAACGCAGAAATCTCCCATAGCGGCGCAAGCCAGCCGCTTCTCGATGACCTCCCACGGGGTCAGCCGGTCGGAAAGGGAAATGACGCAAAAATCGTGCGCCAGCGGTGCGCCCAGCACCGCCCCGCCGCTGAGGGCAGCGGTCAGTCCGGGCACGATCTCCACGGCAACGTCCGGGTAGCCCGGGGCAAGTTCCAGCAGGGGACTTGCCATGCCGTACACCCCGGCATCGCCGGAGCAGACCAGCGCCACCCGCTTGCCGGTGCTTGCTTTTTCCAACGCCCAGCGGCAGCGGTCGATTTCCCGCGTCATGCCGGTAGAATAGTATTCCTCGCAGGGGAATTCATCGCGGATGAGGTCAAGATAGACCTTATACCCACAGATGGCGTCAACGCTTTCCAGCGTGTTCGCAGCCTGCTGGGTCATATAAAAAGGCTCGCCGGGGCCAAGCCCCACGACATAGACCACCTTCTCGGGACGGTCAATGTCAATATCCATCACGTCAAGCATTCTGCCACCTCCAGTCCGGGGCAAAGGGCCTGCACGCCAGCGCAAAGGTCAGGCCGTTGCAGGCAAATTTGGGGTAAAACAGGCTGCCGCCTGCGTCCAGCACTGCCGCCCGCTCGCAGACGTTATCCACTCCGGTCACGCTCTGTACAAAAAGGAGGGGGTGAACTGCCCGGGCGCGCTGCGCAGCTGCGCGGCAGAGTAAAACCGCACCGGCCAGCTGTGCGCCTGACAAAAGGCCAGCAAGCCCGGTTCGTTCTGCTTCAGGTCGATGCTTGCAGCGGCGGTAACTGTCTGCGCAGCAAGGCCGTGCCGGGCGCAGAAGGCGGCAAAAGCGGCCTCCAGCGCTTCAGCGCTTGTGCCCCGCTTGCAGCCGATGCCCAGCACCCCGATGCGCGGCACAAGATGCAGCGCCTGCCCGGTGGGGCAAAGGGTGAGTGCAAAGGTCGGCCTTTGCCGGGGTATCGGCGGGGAATAACCCGGCGGGTGCAGTGCCCGTTACTGGGATATCTGCCCAGTAATAGACCGGCTGTCCAGCCAGTAATTTGCCGCTGACCAGCTTGATGCGTTCCGGCTCCAGCACCATGCAGTTTTTTGTGCTTCGCCCACTCGTCCACCGCAAAAATTCCGTGGACGTCGGTGGCAGTGGTGATCACCGGCACGGCACCGCATATAGCGGCAATGGCACGCGCCAGATCGTTTGCGCCACCCAGATGCCCGGACAGAATGGGTACGGCAAACCGCCCGCATTCATCCACCACCACCACAGCAGGGTCGGTGGTCTTGCTCTTGCAGTGGGGCGCGATAGCCCGCACTGCAATACCCGCAGCCCCTATAAATATCAGCGCATCCGAATGCACAAACTGTGCGCTTGTCCATTCTGCAAGAGAATCGCCATCCCGCCCGCACCGGGCAACACTGCCGGGCAGGGCAGCGGCAAGGCGCTTTGCCAGCGCAAGGCCGGTATCCGTAAAGGCAAGGTAGGCGCAGATCATACCGGCTCTCCTTTGCGGAACTCGGTGGTAAAGGCGGGGTCGTACAGCTTGCTGCGCTCGTACTGTGTGCCGAGAAAATCTCCCACTACGATAAGCGCCGTCTTGGTAATGCCTGCCGCGCGGGTGCTCTCTGCCAGAGAACCAACCGTGCACCGCACGATTTTTTCCTCCGGCCAGGTGGCCTTATACACCACGGCGGCGGGCGTTTCCGGTTTGTACGCACCCTGCAAAAGCGCCGCCTGCACCTTATCGATCAGCCCGATGGACAGAAAGATCACCATGGTCGCACCGTGTGCGGCAAGGCTTGCTAGCCTTTCCCGCTCCGGCACCGGGGTTCTCCCCGCCATGCGGGTGATGATGACCGTCTGGCTGACTGTGGGCAGGGTATACTCGGTGTTCAGTGCAGCGGCAGCGCCGCAAAAGCTGGAAACACCGGGGGGGTGTCATCGTAACAAATGCCGTCTGCGTCCAGTGCATCCATCTGTTCTCGGATGGCACCGTACAGGCAGGGGTCGCCGGTGTGCAGACGCACGGTGGCCTTACCTGCGGCTTCCATCCGGCGCATCACGTCCAGTACCTGCTCCAGCGTCATCTCGGCACTGTTGTAGATGGTACAGTCCGGCTTTGCCAGCCCCAGCAGCGCCGGGTTGACCAGACTGCCCGCATAAATAATGCAGTCTGCGGCTTGTAAAAATGCTGCACCGCGCCGGGTGATCAGATCCGGTGCGCCGGGCCCGGCGCCCACAAAATGTACCATGTGCATTACTCCTTCCATTCATTCAGCAGGCGGGCGGCAGTTTCGGTCTGTCCCAGCGGGCCGAACTGGTTTGAAAACAGCACCGCGCCCACCCGGAACGCCCCGCCCGCGCGGCGGTCAAGATGCAGCTGGATGGCGGCAAGCAGGCTTTGCAGCACCGGCTCCCGCAGCCCGGCTGTATCCAGAATCTCCAGACAGGCATCCGTGGTGGCGGCATTGTACAGCGCGGTGCACACCTTCCGGTCAGCACCGCACAGGGCGGCGTGGGTGCAGAACAACTCCGTGCGGCAGTCTGCCGTGTGGGAGTGGGTGTTCATAATGCCGCCCGCCAGCTTGCACAGCTTGCCGACGTGCCCCACCAGCAGCACCTGTTCAAAGTGTGCCGCTGCTGCCATATCCAGCGTATCTCCGATAAAGTTGGACGTCTTGACCACCGGGATATCAGCAAACTGCGGATACGTTTCGTGCAGGTAGTCCAGCCCGTAGTTGCCCGGGGCAAGGATGAGCCGTCGGTGGCTTTTTGCCCGCAGCGCCGCCTGATTCATCTCCAATTGGATGGTGTCCAGAATGGCCTGCTGGCTCATAGGCTCTACGATGCCGCTGGTGCCCAGCACCGACAGCCCACCCTCCACCCCGATATGGGGGTTGAAGGTGCGCCGGGCTACCTCCTCACCGCCGGGGATGGAGATGGTCACGGCAAAGCCGCCGGGGTAGCAGGCGGCTTCTGCCTCCCCGGCGCAGCGCTTCGGTGATCATCTGCCGGGGCACATGGTTGATGGCGGCTTGCCCGACCGGCTGGTCCAGCCCGGGTTTTGTCACCCGGCCTACCCCTGCGCCGCCGGTAATGCGTACCTCGGGTGTGCCGGGCAGCAGCGTCACCGTGGCGGTCACCGGCAGACCGGTGGTCACGTCCACGTCGTCGCCGCCGTCCTTTTCAATGGCGCATTCCGCGCCCTCGGCAATGGTGCGGCAGAACAGGGGGGCAACCTCCACCACCATGCCCTTTGGGCGTGCGCAGAGCGACGGTTTCCGGCGCAATGCCGGTCAGCAGCAACCGGGCGGCCCCGGCTGCTGCCAGCGCCGCACAGGTGCCGGTGGTGTAGCCGCAGCGCAGCAGCTTCTGCCCGCTGCGCACATAGTGCTCAAATTGCGGTTTTTCCGGCTTTGGCGGGTCAAAAACAGCGCTGTACTGTTCCTCGGTCAGGCCGTAGAGCGCCTTGATATTTTCCCGGGCAAAGGCCTGCGCCGGGGGCATGGGGGCAGAAACGCCGTGCGGTGAAACGCATACCACCGCGTCCGCGATCTTCTGCGCCATGTCCAACTCGTGCAGGGTCACGATGACCGCAAGCTGCTGCTCATGCGCCAGCTTTTTGCAGAATGGTCAGCAGCTCGATCTTGCCCTTGATGTCCAGAAAAGAGGTGGGCTCGTCCAGCAATAGCACCTGCGGCTGCTGACAGACCGCCCGCGCCAGCAAAATGCGCTGCCGCTGCCCATCGCTGACGCAGTTGAAGTCCCGGTCGGCCAGATGTGCCGCGCCCACCAGTTCCAGCGCATTCTGCACCTGTTTTTTGTCCTCGGCAGAAAGGATGCCCAACCGCCCGGTGTAAAGGGATGCGCCCAGCCGCCGCAAACTCAAAACAGGTGGTCAGCTCGGTGCGGCGGGTGTGGGGCAGCATCAGCGCCAGCTTTTTGCGCACGGGCGTTGCCGGGAATGCGGGCAAGCTCCTGCCCGTCCAGCAGCACTGCGCCGCCTAAGGGGGTAAGCTGTCCGGCTAGCGTTTTGAGCAGGGTGGATTTGCCCGCACCGTTCGGGCCGATGAGCGCCAGCACCTGCCCCTTGGCAGCACCCAGCGCGATATCCCGCGCAAGGGCAGCTTTGCCGTAGCCAATGGCAAGGGCTTTGGTTTCAACGGAGTTTTTCATCGCACATCCTCCCGGTTGCGGCGCAGCAGCAGCCCAATGACCACCGGTGCACCGAATACAGCGGTGACCGCGCTGATGGAAAGCTCCATGGGCGCAAACAGGCTGCGGGCAATTAAATCACACAGCAGGCAGAACGCCGCCCCGCCCAGACAGCAACCCGGCAGCACATACAGCGGGCGGGCACTGCCCAGCAGCTGCTTGACAAGGTGCGGCACCGCGATGCCCACAAAGGAGATAGGCCCGGCAAAGGCGGTAACGCAGGCGGCCAGCAGGCTGGAAAGCAGCACCAAAAGCCGGGAGAACCGCCGCACATCCACGCCCACGCTGCGGGCGTAGGCTTCACCCATCTGGTAAGCGGCCATGGGCTTTGCAAGGCAGAAAGCCGCTGCCAGCGCGGGCAGCACCACCAGCGCCGCCGTGCGCACATTGCTCCACGTCATGCCGGAAAAGCTGCCCTGCGACCAGTTGTGCAGGTTGACGATGCTGCTGTCCTGCGCAAAAGCCACCACAAACTCGGTGATGGCAGAGCAGATGTAACCGATCATTACGCCGCAGATTACAAGGATGCTCATGCGCTGCACCCGGCGGGCAGCGGCCAGCACAAAGGCCATGGCTGCCATAGCGCCCGCAAAGGCCGCCAGAATGAGCACGGCAGAGCTGGTCAGCAGACCGTAGTTCAAAAAAACAGCACCATCACCAGCGCCACCGCCAGCTTAGCCCCGCTGGAAATGCCCATGACAAAGGGGCCGGCAATGGGGTTTGCAAAAAGGTCTGCAGCAGGTAGCCCGCCGCCGAGAGCGCTGCGCCCAGCAATGCGGCCATCACCGCGCGGGGCAGGCGCAGCTGGGTAATAATGCCCACGCTCAGCGCGTCCTGCCCGCGTCCGGTCAAAGCGGCAAGCACGGCCTGCGGGGTAAGCGCAACGCTGCCCCAGAACAGGCTCACGGCAAACAGCACCGCCAGCAGCAGGGCAAGGCAGCAATAGGAAAAAACAAGGCGTTTGCGGCTGGTCATAAGCGGCTCCTCAGGTGATCCCTGGTCAAAAAATGCAGGGTGTCGGGGTCGGCAGTTGCCCCGGTAAAAACTGCATGGAGATCCAACATAAAATCTTCCAGCGCCATACTCTGCTGGAAAAAGTCGGGCGTGGTGCACCAGATATCACCGCTTTGCACCGCCTTGCACTCTGCCAGCAACGCGCAGCGGGCAAGCAACTCTTCTTTTTGTGGAGATGGTGCCCTCGATGGTGCCGTTATAAATGAGCACATCGGCATCCTTGACCCGGCGTAAAGATCCTCCAGCGGGATATTCATGGTAGAAAGGCTGTTGCCGCTGTCGGCAAGGTCTGCAAAAACATATTCGCCCCCGGCCATGCCGATCATCTGCGCCACATAGTCTCCGCTTTTTGCGCACAGTGGCAAGGCCGCTTGATGTAATAGAGAAAAACGCGCAGCGTTTGCCGGTGGAGGGCTGTTCCAGCAGCGGCGCAATGCGCTGCGCCTGCCGGGCGAACACCTCCTCGGCAAGGGCTTCTTTGCCCAGCAAAATGCCGTACAGCTTGATCCATTCCATCCGGGCCAGCGGGCTGCTCTCGTAGCTGGAACGTTCCACCAGCACCGGAATGCCGAACCGCTCCAGCTGCTCCTTCACTTCCGGGGTGTGGTAGATCATGGTGTTTTCCACCGCAAGGCCGCATTCTGCGGTCAGGATGCGTTCGTAGTCCGGGGCGCTGTACTTGCCCGCGTAGGCAATGCGCCCGGACTGCATGGCCTGCTTTGCCTCGTCCAGATACCAGCCCTCGGCGCGTGTGCCGGAAAGAGCAATGCTGTCCAGCGCGTCCAGATGGAGGAACAAGTCCATGGCAGAGGTGGACACCAGATAGATGTTCTGCACCGGCTGCTGCAAAACGGTCACGCCCTCGGGCACGGTGCGCAGAGTGGCAGCGCCCTCCGGCCGGACAAGAAACTTTGCCTGTGCGTCCGGGATGGTCAGCAGGGTAGAGCCATCTGCATAGCAGTCGGCGGAAAACTGGGTGGCGTAGTCCAGCGGGTAGGCGTGGTCAAACACCAGCTCGTCCGTATCGGCGGGTGCGGTGGGCGCGGCCGTGCAGCCTGCAAGCACCAGCGCGGCGGCGGGCAGAGCCTTTAAAAAATTGAGCGCGGGTCAGCTTCATAGAAGGTTACTCCAAGGTAAAGGTCAGGGTGTATTCGATTTCGTGGGGCTTGCTCATGGCAACAGTATCGGCGGTAACAGCCAGCGGGGTGCCCAGTGCAGCCACAGGAATTTCAAAGGTGGAGTTGCCCTCGGTGTTGGTGGGCAGATACTTCTCGCCGTCTACGATCATGTAGTCGTAGTTGGGGCTGCTCCACACGATGGTAGCGGTCATCTTGCCCTCTGCCACGGTCAGGGCAGCGGGGCTTTCCACGGTGGCGCGGCCGGAGCCGCCCTCCAGCACCACGGCAGCGGTGTATGCACCGTCTGCGGGGGTCTCAACAGCCTGCTCCGTCTTAGGCTCGGCGTTGCGCACGCTTACGGTGTGGTCGTACCACTTGCCCTTGGTGCCCAGCAAAGCCAGCTGAAAGTCGGTGTCCAGTGCTTCCACCGGGATGTCGTAACCGTACACCTCCTCGGTGGTGCCATCCGCGTAGGTGACAGTGTCCACGGTGGGGATGAGCCATGCAGTCTTGTTGGCCTCGGCATCGGCGGCAAGGCCGGGGTAGAGGTTTACGATCTTTTTGGAGGCCAGACTGACATGGAAGGTCATCACACCATTTTCCACGGTCAGGGTGCCCTTGCCGTTGCAGGCTTCACTTGTGTGGAACATACTGCTGTCGGTCTCAAAGTCAGCGGTGTATACGCCGTCCGGCAGAGCGGTTTCGGCCACAGAAGAGGAAACCACCACGGAAGAAGCAGCCACAGAGCTTGCCGCAGCGGATGAGGGGGGGCAGCCCCGCCGCAGCCTGCCAGAGAAGCAGCCAGCACCACGCCGGCCAGAGAAACGGTAATAAACTGTTTGCAGCGCATAAAATAAATACCTCAGTATCCTAAATTTTTTGCCCGGCATCTAAACTGCCGGGGTGGGGGCGTTTTCTCCTCGTGCGGGGAATGCGCCCATAAAAAAAACCCTCTCCGTGTGCAGGGCAGCGCCGGAGAGGGCTTCTGAATCCATTAGCCGTTCAGAAGATCCATAGCGGCCTTGGTATGTGCAATGTACAGCTGCTGGACATCCGCAATGCGGCCCAGACCGGAGATCTGGCAGTCCACATTCTCAAAGCAGCCTGCGGCGGTAAACTGGCTCAGCCAGCTGTCGGCATCCTCACCGGCCATGTCGTTGTTGGCGTGGTCGCCTGCCACCACCATCAGCGGGCGCAGGATGACCTTGGTGTAACCGGCAGCCTTTACAGCCTCGATGACGGCCTCGCAGGAGGTGTCCTCAGGCTCGCCCTCCACCGTGCCGATGAACACGTTGTCATAGCCCAAGGTCTGCATGGTGGTCTGCATCTGGCTGTAGCTCACCTTGGCGGTGTGGGAGGTGCCGTGACCCATAAAGACGAAAGCGGTCTTGTCGGCAGCGGCAGCGGCGGCGCTGTCGTAACCGGCTTCCTTCACAGCGGCAGCGGTAACAGCCTTGGCAACAGCTTCCTTATCTGCATTGATGACAGAAGCATCTGCGCCCACCTCGCCCAGCAGGGGCTCGGCCACAGCAACGCTCTCAAACTTGTCGCGGTACTGGTCCAGCATCTCGTTCATCTCGTCATACTCTGCGCCATGCATCAGATGCGTGGGCTGTACTACCAGGTTCTTAACACCGTTTGCCACAGCGCGGTCCAGTGCCTGATCCATATTGTCGATATGCTCACCATCGCGTGCCTGCACATGGTTGATGATGATCTGGGCGGTAAAGGCGCGGCGAACGCTCCAATCGGGGTATGCGGCCTGCAGGGCATCCTCAATGCCCTTAATGTCGGCTGCGCGGCTGTCGTTGAAGGAGGTGCCGAAGGACACCACCAGCAGCTCCTTCTCGCCGATCTCGTCCTGGTTGCGGGGATCGTCCTTGGAGGCGTCACCGGTATCGCGGCCGAAGTAGTCGGGGTCGGCGTTCTCGCCCTCCACCATCGCCTTCTGGGCGTCGGTCAGCGCGTCCCAAGCGGCCTTGGCGGCCTCGCACTGGGCGTCGGTGTCATCGGTGCGCTGCTGTACGTAAATGGCGTCGATCAGGTCTGCCACGTTCTGTGCGGCCAGTGCGTCAGCGTCTGCGCCGGAAGCTTCGCTGCTGGCGGCAGAACTGGCAGCAACAGAGGAAGCCGTGCTGGATGCAGCCCCGCCGCAGCCGGTCAGTACACCGGCGCACAGAGCCAGAGCGGTCAGAGCGGCCGCCGTTTTGCGGATGTTGCGTTTTTTCATCTTGTTTTCCTTTCCTGATGTGGGTAAAATACGGCGCTGAACAGAAGGGTACAGGAAAGAGAACCTAGGGTGTATCTGAAAAAACGGGGTCTTTTGCTTGCGAAATGGCAAAGCAAAAAGACCCCGTATCTTACAGGCTTTTGGTACAACCAATTCCTCGTGATCTGGGGCAGCAAAGCCCCGGTACCAACAGCGGGCAGGTTTCCTGACTGAAAGCTCACCGCCCGCTGCCGCCTTCCCAAGCCGTATAACTCAGTGACCGGTGCAAAAGCACCCTGACAGTGGACTCCCTTATCACAGTGACGAGATCGCGCGGGATCTGCACCCGCTTCCCTTTTTAACGTTCCTGCCGCCGCCCGGTGGGGCAAAGTGACGGAACGCACCTGCTGTTTTCTGTTCAGTTCGACAAAAAGTATAGCACAGCCCCTTACAAAACGCAAGAAAAAACGGAGAAATGCTTGACCTTCCCCCGCCGGAAGGTGTATACTTGGCTCGAACCTGAAAGCAAGGAGACAGCCATGTTAAAGCCTATGTTAAAGATAGAACATCTGACCAAGACCTACGGCGGCAAGGCGGCCGTGCAGGACCTCAGCCTGCACATCCGCCCGGGGGAGCTGTGCGCCTTTATCGGGCACAATGGCGCGGGCAAGACCACTACTTTAAAATGCTGCTGCGGCATCCAGCAATTTGATGCCGGTGAAATTTATGTGGACGGCATCTCGGTGCAGGATGACCCGCTGGAATGCAAGCGGCGGCTGGCCTATCTGCCGGACAACCCGGACCTGTACGAATACATGACCGGCATCCAGTACCTTGATTTTATTGCAGACATTTTTGGCGTAAGCGCCGCACAGCGGGCGCAGCGCATCCGGCAGTACGGCGATGCTTTTGGCCTGACGCAGGATTTGGCGCAGTCCATCGGGGCATACTCCCACGGCATGAAGCAGAAGCTGGCCATCATTGCGGCGCTGCTGCACGAGCCGAAGCTGATTTTAATGGACGAGCCGTTTGTCGGGCTGGACCCGCTGGCTTCCCATCAACTCAAGACCCAGATGAAGGCCTTCTGTGCGCAGGGCGGGGCCATCTTTTTCTCCACCCATGTGCTGGAGGTGGCCGAAAAGCTTTGCGACAGGGTAGCTATTCTGCGTAAAGGTCAGCTGGTGCGCGAGGGTGCCATGGAGCAGGTGCGCGGTGATGACAGGCTGGAAGAGGTCTTTCTGGAACTGGAGGATACGGGGAAGCGCTATGATCCGTGCATTGCTCAAAAAACAACTTCTGGAGCTGGGCGCGGCCTTTGCGCTCCGCAGCAGCAAGACCGGCAAGCGGCGCTCCCGGGCGGGAGTATTTGGCTACGCGCTGCTGTTTATAGTGCTGATGCTGCTGGTCATGCTCAGCTTTGGCGCTATGGCGCTGCCTATGGCGGTAACGCTGGTACCGCAGGGGCTGGACTGGCTCTATTTTGTGCTGATGGAGCTTTCGGCGCTGACGGTCAGTGTGCTGGCCAGTGCCTTTACCAGCTACGGACATTTGTTCCGCTGCCGGGATAACCAGCAGCTGCTGGCGCTGCCTATCCCGCCGGGCGCTATTTTTGCGGTGCGCTGCGGCGGGGTGTACCTGACCGGGCTGATTTATCTGCTGCTGGCGTGGGTACCCTCGGTGGTCTGCTATGCGCTGGCAGCACCCCACCCCGGCGGTGCACTGCTGGCGGCGCTGCCGGTGGCACTGGCGCTGGCGGGGGGTCTCCATGGTGCTGGCTGTTCTGCTGGGCTGGGCCGTGGCGCTGGTCAACCGCCGCGCCCGGCACAAAAGTCTTGTCACCGTAGTGGGTACGCTGCTGTTTCTGGCGGTCTATTATGCAGTATTCCAATGGGTGGGCAACGCAGTGGATGCCCTTGCGCTGGATGCCGTACAGGCGGGCGCTGCTGCCAGCCGTGTCGCCGCACCGCTGCGTCTGCTGGGCATGGCCGCAGTGGGCAGCGCTCCCGCACTTCTGCTATTGCTGGCACTGGCTGTGGCCTGTATGGTGCTCTGCGGCAAGGCGCTGGCAAAGCCATATCTGCGGCTGCTGACCCTTGAGCCGGGAAAGATTAAGGCGGAATACCGCGCAAAGGCGCAAAAAAGCAGCCCCTGCACCGGGCATTGCTGCGGCGGGAACTGCTGCATCTGGGCGCTTGCCCCATGTGGCTGCTCAACTGTGCCCTGAGCAGTCTGCTGCTGCCGGTTCTGGGCGCGGCAGCGCTGTGGAAGGCTGCTGACCTGCGCGCCTTTACCGCCGCTTACCCGCCCGAGAGCCTGCCCATGCTGGTGTGCGGGATGGTGTGCACCGCAGCCGCCATGAACTTTATCACAGCGCCATCGGTGTCGCTGGAGGGTGACACCCTCGGTTGCTGCAAAGCCTGCCGGTGACCCCGCAGCAGGTGCTGCGGGCAAAGGTGGAGCTGCAATTGCTGCTCACGCTGCCTGCGGCATGGCTGTGCGCCGGGTGCGCCATGGCGGCGCTGCGCATTCCGGCAGGGCAGGGATTGCCCGTGCTGGCGGTGCTGGCAGCCTTTGTGTGGCTGACGGCGCAGCTTGGGCTTGCTTTAGGACTGTGCCTGCCCAACCTCCACTGGGTCAGCGAAGCCGCTGTCGTCAAGCGGAGCGCCGCCAGTATGCTGGCGATGTTCGGCGGGTGGCTGCTGGCGGGCGGGGTGCTGTTTTTGCCCCTGACCTTACTGGACTACGCCGTGCCGCCGCTGGCAGCACAGACTGTTTGTCTGGCGGTGCTGCTGGGGCTGAACCTATTGCTGCACCGCTGGCTGTGCACCCGCGGCGCAGCCCGGTTTGCCGCCCTGCACTAAAGTGGGACGAATTGGAATGCCCTCCGCTTTGCTTTGGACATATTCAGCGGAAAAATCATTTGAATAGAGCAAAAACGGGCAGCCTGCGGGCTGCCCGTTTTGCATTTTCACGGGAGAGGTCATAAGAAAATAGCAGATGCAGTGCCTGTTTCCTGAGGAAACAGGCACTGCGGGAAGAACGATGATTTTTTGCAGTTACAGCGCATCCAGTGCGGTGCGGGCGGCGCGGATGTTTGCTTCGCTGGTCTGCCAGATCTCAAACTCGGAAAAGCCCTGGCAGACCCATGGGCACGCCCTCCCGCCGGAAGGTCATGCGGCTGTCCAGCACCTGCTTACCGGAAAGGTGGAACGCCCGGGCACCGGTCTGGGCGGCAAGGGCGGGGATGTTGGCGGCAGATACGCCTGCGCCCACCAATATCTCCACTTCCTGCCCGGCAGCTTCCACCAGCTGCCGCAGCAGGGCAGCACCCTGCGGGGCGCTTGCGGCCTGTCCGCTGGTCAGGATGGTGGCAAGCCCCAGCTGCTTTGCGGCTTCCAGCGCGGCAAAGGGGTCGCAGCAGACATCAAAGGCGCGGTGCAGGGTGCAGTCCACGGTGCGGTGTGCTTTTTCTGCCGCCTGCCGGGCTGCGGCGTAGATGGGGCGCAGGGCGTCTAAGTCCAGCGCGCCCGCCGGGGTCAGTACGCCGGTCACGATACCGTTTGCACCGGCAGCGACCAGCTCTGCGGCGCATTCAGCCATCTGTGCCAGCTCGTAGCGGTCGTAGCAGAAATCGCCGAAGCGGGGACGGATAAGCGCCCGCACCGGCAGACCGGTCTCAGCCTTGACCTGACGCAGCAGGGCAGGGGAAGGAGTGGTGCCGCCGATGATCAGGTCGGCACACAGCTCCAGCCGGTCAGCGCCGCCGCGTTTTGCCGCCAGTGCGCTGGCGGTGCTGTCTACGCAAACTTCCAAAGTGCAGTGCATAGCGATACCTCCAACATGGTTGCTTCAACAAGACCCGCCGACAGAGAGCTATCGGCGGGTCAAAATTATTGTTATTTACGCTTTCAAGGAAGCGGACAAAACCGGCGCGGCCTGCTTCATCCAGCTTGTACACACCGGCATCTGCCAGCACCTGTGCAAACACATAACCTACCTCGTCCTGCAGGATCAGGTGCACATTGTCGGCGTTCAGCTCCGGGTGCTTTGCAAGGATCTCCTCCGCCCACGCGGCGTGCTTTTGCAGGCTTTCGGGGGGTATTCTGCGGTGGGCAGGTGCGCCACCAGCACATCAGCAAGGTCGAACAGCTCCTGCTTCAGGCGGCTGGGCAGCACAGCCAGACCCATCACCTCGATGAGGCCGATGTTTTCCTTTTTGATGTGATGCAGCTTTGCATGGGGGTGGTACACACCCAGCGGATGCTCCGAGGTGGTGATGTTGTTGCGCAGCACCAAGTCCAGCTGATACTTGCCGTCCCGCATCCGGGCGATGGGCGTGATGGTGTTGTGGGGCTCGCCATCGGTCTCGGCGAAGATAAAGCAGCTCTCGTCGGTGTAGCCGCGCCATGCAGTCAGCAGCTTATCGGCCAGTTCTACAAGGCGTGCATCGTCCGCGCAGGTCAGACGGATGCAGCTCATGGGCCAGTGCACGATACCGGCTTCCACGTCCTCAAAGCCGGGGAACACCCAAGGTTTTTCAATAGGAGCTTTGGCCATGGCAAATTCGTAGTGACCACCCTGGAAATGGTCGTGGCTCAGGATGCTGCCGCCCACGATGGGCAGGTCGGCGTTGCTGCCCACAAAGTAGTGGGGGAACAGCCCCACAAAATCCAGCAGCTTGCGGAAGGTCGCCCGCTCTATCTTCATAGGGGTGTGCTGGTTATTGAACACGATGCAGTGCTCGTTGTAGTAGACGTAGGGGCTGTACTGCAAATTCCACGCGCTGTCGTTGATGGTCAGCGGGATGATGCGGTGGTTCTCGCGGGCGGGGTGGTTCATGCGGCCGGCGTAGCCCTCGTTCTCCGCACACAGCTGGCACTTGGGGTAAGCACTCTGGGGTGCAAGCTTTGCGGCGGCAATGGCCTTGGGATCTTTTTCCGGCTTGGACAGGTTGATGGTGATATCCAGATCGCCGTACTCGGTCTTGGTGACCCACTTCAGATCGCGCTTGATACGGTAGCGGCGGATGTAGTCGGTGTCCTGACTGAACTTGTAGAACCAGTCGGTAGCGGCCTGCGGGCCCTCGTTTTCGTACCGCTCCTCAAAGTTTGCGCGCACGATGCTGGGGCGCGGGGTCAGCACGCCCATCAGCTTGGTGTCAAACAGATCGCGTGCGGTGGAGTTGTCCTCGCACACGCCGCGGGCAACGGCATCGTCCACAAGGGTCTTGAGGATGCTTTCCAGATCGGTATAGCACACCTCGCCCTCCGGGGCGGTAAAGTCGTCCAGCTGCATGGTCATCAGCAGCTGATTGCGGATATAGATCTCGTCATCAGGCAAAATCAGCCCGGTGTCCAGCCCGTAGTTCACGAGCTGCTGGATGGTGGTAGAGATCACAGCACAGCACCTCCCTCAGGACGAATGCTCAGCACATGGCAGCGGCCTGCGCCGAGGATCTTTTCCATGTTTGCCTTAAAGTCTGCCAGCATCTCCACCGGCACAAAGGCCTGCACCGTACCGGCAAAACCGCCGCCGTGCACGCGCACAGCGCCCTTGCCGCCCAGATAATGCTTGGCAGCGGCGATGGTCACAGCCACCTCCTGATGCTCCTTGTAACCGGCAGGGATGACGTTCTGCAAATACTCCCAGCTACTGTCGCCGGAGGCAGTCACCATCTGCAAAAAGGCATCAAAATCGCCCTCGCGCAGGGCAGCCACCTGCTGGGGCACACGGTCGTTATCGGCGTAGAAGTGGAAGGCGCGCAGCACAGCGCGGTCGCCGCACTGCTTGCGGCAGGCCGGAATATTTGCAAGGAAGGTTTCAAAGGGCACGTCCGCAGCACCTCGCCGCCGCACACAGCGGCCACAGCGCGGCACTCGTTGGGGATGGCGGCGTACTCGTCGGTCAGGTCGGCATGGTCTGCACCGGAGTCCAGAATGCACAGCGCCAGACCGGCCTTGGAAAAGTCCACCTGCACCGGCTCCACATCGGGGTTTGCCTTGTCGGCAAAGTCGATGGTGATAATGTTGCCCACGCTGGAGGCCATCTGATCCATCAGACCACAGGGCTTGCCAAAGTACACATTTTCAGCCCACTGGCCGATCTGTGCAATGGCAATGGGGGAGACTTTTTCATCCATGAAGCAGTCGTTCAGAATCACGCCGACCAGCACCTCAAGTGCGGCAGAGGAAGAAACGCCGCTGCCCTTGGGCACATTGGAGGAAATGTACACGTCCAGACCAGAAAGCTTTGCGCCACGCTGACGGAAAGCCTCGCACTCGCCGCGCAGTAGGGAAGCAGTGGTGTTCTCCTCCTCCTTGCGGGCGGTCAGGTCATCAAGGTCGATGACGCACAGGTCGTAGCCCTCGCTCTGCACGCGCAGCTGGTTCAGGCTGTTGGGGGCGGCGGCTGCGATCATATCAATGTTGACGCTGCCGGCCAGCACGCGGCCATGCTGGTGGTCGGTGTGGTTGCCGCCGATCTCGGTGCGGCCAGGGGCACTATACAAACCGGCCTCGGTATGTGCGCCGAAGGTGGTCTCTAACCCGTCCAGAACAGCCGCATAGCGGGCTGCCTGTGCAGGGGTCTCGTTGGGGGGTGCAGCAGTACAGCGCAGCCAGACGCGCAGCGTGTGCGCCCTCGGTCAGCTCCTGCTTCCAGGTGGAAATAGACTTCATCATGGAAATTTCCTCCTACTATTATGATCGGAAAAGTCGATGCAGCCGTTCGCAGCTGCCGTAGCTGCTTCTATAATAGTCAAATGCAACGCAAAAACCATGTGTTATTGTTGCATCTCGATGAAAAGTTGCAAAAAGCGCCTGTGCAGCTCAATCGACTGCTGTCGAACAAATAAAATAAAAGTTTTTCGGGCGAATCGAAATGCTTGGCATAATGCACACAAATCCCGGAATTTTGAGCGCAGCGCCAAAAAAGACGGGATGGAAAATTGCACTTTGCACAAAAAAATACCCCCGCACCGATGCAGCCATCGGGTGCGGGAGTGTGGTTCAGCGGGTAAATTCGCTGCCAGTCAGACCATCAAGGTTCAGCATTCCTTCCAGTGCGGCAATGTCGGCGTTCACGTCCAGCGCGTCGGCTTGGAACAGCTTGTCCAACTGGTTTTCAAAGGCGGTCACCAGCAGGTCCATGCTGCGCTCGATGCTGTGCTTGGCTTCGGTAATGTTCGTGCCCTCCACCGCCTGCCGGGAAAGGCTGGCGTAGGTGTTCAGCAGCTTGAGCGCGGTGGGCAGATAGTAGTTCATAAACTTTTGCAGCTGCGCTTTTTTGTCCGGGTCTTTCTGCGCCAGCGCAAAGATACGCCCGCTGACCTCTTCCAGCCGGGAGATTTTCGCGCCCATCACCGGGTCTGGGATGGCATCGTTCACCTCCCGCAGCTGGCGCAGCAGGGCGGCGTACTCGTCCTCTGCAGCGGGATGAGCTTTAGGTGTCTGGGCTTGCGCGGGCTTTTTCGGCTGTGGTGCCGCACCCCGCACCACCAGCGTGTCGGTGCGGTTGTCAATATAGGCATCCGCGCCGAAGTATCCGTGCTCGATGGCACTTTTCACGGCAGCGCGTCCCCGGGCAGCGTCCACCCCGGCGGCGGCAAACAGTTCCGGCAGGGGGGATATTATCGCGCTCGCCCACAACCTTATCCAGCAGCTGCTCCAGCTTGCGGGTGCGGTTCATCCGCAGACCGGTCAGCAGCGCACCGCCGCCGCCAATGGCCATGACGATATCGGAAAACAGCTCCCCGGGGTCAGGCAGCACCTGCCATGCGCCGATGATATCCACTGCATCCGTCACCCCGGCAAACAGGAAAACGGCACCCATGATGGTGCAGAGGACGGCAATGTTTTTATGCCATTCCTTTGCACTTTTCTGCTCTGCCGTGGGAACATCCTGCCCGGGGAAAGGCGGCGTTTTAGGCATAGGTGCGGGATTTGGGGAGGGGCGGTAGTCACCCCGGGCACGGGCAGCTTCCTGTTCTTCCTTCTGCACCTTCTGGTCGATGCCTTTCAGGATAAACAACAGCACCCCCCAACGGCCCGGACATCGCCATCACGATAAAGATGGCAATGGTGGGGATCTTTGCAAAATAATGTTTTCTCGGCTCCATGAAACAGAATTCCTTTCACAGAAAGATAAAAATAAGACCGCGTTCCACTCTATTATAGCGGAGCGCGGCCTTTTTGTTAAGGGGGTATTTCTGTTCTCGTGAAAATGCGCTTGGAACGGTCCACAGACCGTGACAAGCGCAAAATTAAAACATCTCTTCCACAAAGAGGCCGCTGCGCAAATGCACATCGGCCTCTCCATAAAAGTTTACTTCATCAGGCTGCAAACGGCCTCGGCATAAGCGGCGGGGTCATCCACAGGCAGACCTTCAATCAGCTGTGCCTGTGCGTACAGCAGGGCGCTGTACTTGTTCAGCTTCTCGGTGTCACCGGCTTCCTGTGCGGCCTTCAGGGCGGCAAACACGGGGTGGTTCACGTTCAGCTCCAGCACCTTGTCGCTCTTCACGCCCTCGCTGCCGGGCTGCTTGGACAGCACCTTCTCCATCTCAATGGACAGCGGGCCGTCAGCGCTCAGGCAGACGGGGTGATCCTTCAGGCGGGTGGAGACCTTGACCTCCTTCACCTTGCCGTTCAGCGCGTCCTTCATGGCATCGAACAGTGCCTTGTTCTCGGCAGTGGCATCCTCGGCGGCTTTCTTCTCCTCCTCGGATTCCAGACCCAGATCACCGCTGTTCACGTTCTTGAACTCCACGGTGCCGTCCTTGCCCTCGGCATCCTTGCGGGGGTAGCTGTGCAGGATCTGCAGGCAGAACTCATCCACATCCTCGGTCAGCAGCAGCACGTCAAAGCCCTTGTCCAGCACCAGCTCTGCGGAGGGCAGCTTTGCCAGACGGTCGGTGGAGTCGCCTGCGGCAAAGTAGATGTACTTCTGCTCTGCGGGCATCTTGTCGATGTACTCCTGCAGGGTGACCATCTTCTGCTCCTTGGCAGACCAGAACAGCAGCAGGTCGCGCAGCAGTTCGGCGTGCATTCCGTAGTCAGAATAAGCACCAAACTTGATTTGACGGCCGAACTCCTTCCAGAACTCCTCGTACTTCGCACGGTCGTTGTTCAGCATGGCGTGCAGCTCGTTCTTGATCTTCTTTTCCAGTGCGTTATGGATCAGCTTCAGCTGGCTGTCCTTCTGCAGCATCTCACGGCTGATATTCAGGCTCAGATCCTGACTGTCCACAATGCCCTTTACAAAGCTGAAGTAATCCGGCAGCAGGTCAGCGCACTTTTCCATAATCAGCACACCGGAAGCGTACAGTGCCAGACCCTTCTCGTAGTCCTTGGTGTAGAAATCGTAGGGGCGGTGACTGGGTACGAACAGCAGGGGGCATTGTAGTTGGCGGTACCCTCGGTGCGGCTCACGATGACCCGGGCGGGGTCAGCGTAATCACCGAACTTATCCTTGTAGAAGCTGTTGTACTCCTCATCGGTCACTTCGCTCTTCTGCTTTTTTCCAGATGGGGATCATGCTGTTCAGGGTCTCCAGCTCGGTGTAGGTCTCCCACTCGGGCTTATAATCTTCGGGCTTGGGGTCCGGTTCCGGCTTCTGACGGCTCTTTTCGCGCTCCATCTGGATGGGGTAGCGCACATAGTCGCTGTACTTCTTCACGATGGCCACAATGCCGTATTCGTCCAGGAAGTTGTCGTATTTCTCAGTGTCGGTATCCGGCTTGATGTGCAGAATGACCTGGGTGCCCACGGTATCCTTCTGGGCGGGGGTCATCTCGTAGCCGTCCACACCGGAGGACTCCCACTGCCATGCCTCGTCCGAGCCATAAGCCTTGGAGATAACCGTCAGCTTATCGGCCACCATAAAGGCAGAGTAGAAGCCCACACCGAACTGACCAATGATATCAATGTTCTCGTCCTTGTTGTCCTTCTTGAAATCCAGAGAACCGGAGTGTGCGATGGTGCCCAGATTCTGCTCCAGCTCTTCCTTGGTCATACCAATGCCGTTATCCTCCACGGTCAGGATGCGGTTTTCCTTATCGCGGGTGATGAGAATACGGAAATCGTCCTTGTTCATGCCCACGGAGGTGTCGGTCAGGCTCTTATAATACAGCTTATCAATGGCGTCCGAAGCATTGGAGATCAGTTCCGCAGGAAGATCTCTTTATTGGTATAGATGGAGTTGATCATCATGTCCATCAGTTTTTTGCTCTCTGCCTGAAATTCTTTCTTGGCCATAATACAAAACCTCTTTTATCACATATTTGGTGCACCGTACCCGGTAAACTGCCGGAATACTTAGCACTCATAACTTCTGAGTGCTAATATACAACGACTTGCAGGGAAAATCAAGGCTTTTCATAAAAAGTTAAAATTTGTTCTCCTGTGCGCGAAGCGGCGCTCCGGATTCGTTTCTTATATGGAAAATAAAATTTCTTGCAAAGTCTTTCCCACTTTTGCGCAGACTGTGCTATAATGGAACGAGTATGCCGGAAGGATGTGAGAAAATGTCAAAACAGGGCGATGCCGCCTACGCATGGTTCTTAAAGGGCTATAATTGCAGTCAGAGCGTGGTGGCGGCGTTTGCACCCCAGCTTGGCCTGACCGAAGAAACAGCGCTGCGCCTTTCCGCAGGGTTTGGCGCGGGTATTGGCCGGATGCGGGAGGTGTGCGGGGCGTTCTGCGGTGTGGTGACCGTGCTGAGCATGGTCTATGCCGACCCCACAGACCCCAAGGATAAATCCCGGATGTATGCACTGGTGCAACAGGCGGCAGAGCAGTACCGCACCCGCAACGGCGGCGGCAGTATCATCTGCCGGGAGCTGCTGGCAAAGGCAGGCGCTGCCCCTGCTGGGGGTACGGCGGCAGAGGACCGCACCGCAGACTATTATAAAAAGCGACCCTGCCCGGAGCTGTGCCGCATCTGCGCCGACCTGTGTGCAGAATTTATTGCGGCGCACCCGGAGGGACGGCACGGACTATATAAGGAGGATGCATAAATGCAGCTTGAACAACTGGAATTGACCGGCGGCGGTACGCTGACGCTCTACCTGCGGGAGAGCGTGGAGGCCATGCCGCATTTCCGGCAGCGTCCGCTGGTGCTGGTGGTGCCCGGCGGCGGCTATACCCACGTCAGCCCCCGGGAGAGCGACCCCGTAGCGCTGCAATTTGCGGCAGCTGGCTACCACACGGCGGTACTGCACTACGCAGTAGGGGAGAGCGCCCGGGATGCGCTGCCCATGCGGCAGCTGGCACAGGCCATCGGCCTTGTGCGGCAGCACGCAGAACAGTGGAATATTTTGCCGGATCAGATTGCTTTGTGCGGCTTTTCTGCCGGCGGGCATCTGGCACTGTCCGGTGCAGTGTGGGAGATCCCCGGCATGGCAGACCAGCCGCGCCCCAACGCCCTGCTGCTGGCATACCCGGTGGTCACCGCCGGAGAATACGCCCACAGGGACAGCTTTGTGCAGCTGACAGGCACGCAGGATGTTGCCGCCCACCAGCGCTTTACGCTGGAGGATAAGATCACCCCAGCCGCACCGCCGGTGTTCGTCTGGCATACCATGGAGGACGAAACCGTCCCGGTGGAAAACACCTTGCTGCTGCTCAGCGCCCTGCACAAGGCAGGCGTGCCGTGCGAAGCGCACCTGTTTGAAAAGGGACGCCACGGCACCAGCATCTCCACCCCGGAGGTGGACGCCGACAGCACCCACCGCAACCGCTGGGTGCAGCTTGCGGTGGAGTGGCTGAACGATACCTTTTCCTTCCACGCCTGAGATAACCGACTGAAACAGGAAAAAACGTGTGTAAATTTTAGTCATACCTACAAAAAATTCACAAATAAACCGTTGACTTGCACAGGCGTATGCCGTATACTGTCCAACGGGGATAAAACCACGAAAGAAGGAAACAAAAATGGTTATGGATCCCACACTGCCGCGCATCAAGGTGCGCGATCTGCTCATGCAGGCATTTCTCACCGGCTGGGAGCGCTCGGATAAGAGCACCTCGCAGGACGAGTACCTGCAAAGCTCCATTCAGGTCATTGAGATGCTGCAGGTGGAGCCGGAAAACCTCTACGCAGAGGAAGGTCTTGGCCTGCCGGACGGCGAAGAGGTGGATCATCTGGACGATCTGCTGCGGGCAGATGGCTTCTGGCTGTACTACGGGGTAGAAGCGGAAAACTTCTTCCTGATCCAGTGGTACCCGGACGAAGCCGCTGCCAATGCAAAGCTTGCTCAGCTGGAAGAACTGGGCGATGGCAAGCAGTATCTGGTGGATCTGACCCTCAAGCGGGCAAACCCCTCCAAGGCCGAAAACTTCGGCAATTCCAACCCGGTGCAGCTCCGCTCCTGACATTTTGAGTTGAAAGGAAATTTTGCTCATGCAGCTTTCTGTTACGGAACGCGAACAGCTTTATGCCATTCTGGAAAAAATACGATCAGAACCCCAAGGTGCAGCAGATGCGGGAGTTCATCCAGCACGGGGACGTTACCACCTATCAGCACTGCAAGAACGTGGTGCTGGTCAGCTGCTGGCTGAACCACCGCCTGCATCTGGGTGCAGACGAGACCTCGCTGGCTGTCGGAGCTTTCCTGCACGATTTTTACCTGTATGACTGGCACAAAAAAGGCACCTTCCACGGCATCCGCCGCCTGTTCGAGATGCACGGCTTCTCCCACCCGGGTCGTGCCTGCGTCAATGCGGAACAGGTGTTCCATATCACCAAAAAGGAACAGAGCATCATTTCCAGCCATATGTGGCCGCTGACCTTCCGTCATGTGCCCAGCTGCCGCGAGGCCATTATCGTCTGCCTTGCCGATAAGTACTGTGCTGTGGTGGAAAGTATGTTCAAGCACAGCCGTGTGGCTGCCGCCAAACAACGCCGACGGCGAATACGACGAGTGGTAAAATTGAATTATTGCAAATAAATAACAGGAGCCGCTGCACCCAAAAAGTGCAGCGGCTCCTTCTGCTTTATACTATATACGCCGTGTGAAAAGGCAGAGGGGGAAAATCCGCAGATTTTCCCTGTCTGCAAATAAAAATAATTCTGCGCCAAGCGGCTGGTCACAGCTTTTTGAACCCCTCCGGCTCGTCTGCGGCGGCGCGGCGCTCCATCAGATAGGTGTCCAGCCAGCGGCCGTGGCAGTCCCGCGCAATGCGTTCCCGGCGTCCCACCAGCCGGAAGCCGCACTTGGCGTGCAGCGCACGGCTGGCGGCATTATCCTGCAAAACGGTGGATTGCAGCGTCCAGTACCCGGCTTTTTTCGGCAGCGGCGCACAGGGCGCTCAACAGCTGGAAGCCCAGCCCGTGCCCGCGGAACTGCTCGCCTACATAAATGCTTACCTCAGCCACGCCCCGGTAGCACCAGCGGGGTCTACCCGGTGCAAGGCGCACCACCCCGCCAGCACTCCGCCGGAAAGAATGACCAGACGGCACTCTCTTTGTGTGGGAAGCATCCCACGCGGTGTAAGGCGGGCATTCGGTCTGGAAGGTGGCGTATTCCGTGGCAATGCCCTCAACATAGATTCTGGAGACCGTGCTCCAGTCCTCCGGCGTCATAGGCCGGATGATGATCTTATCCATACTTTCATCCTCGGCGGGCCAAAAAAATTGCCCGCATTCTCTTTCCACTCCCGGATAAATTCCAGTATAGCAGAATTTGCCGCGCGGTACAAGAAGCGGACTGCACAGAAATTGTTTTGACATCCCCCTCATTTGTGATACAATAAGGGAACAAGAATGCACAGAGCGGCGCATCTGTACTGGCAGATGCAGCCGTATGCCGGGCGCGGCATTCTGCTGTGGGAAAAGGAGTAGAGAATATGAAGGACTGGAATACCTGTTTTGCATACCTGAACATGGAGCTGCCGGACGATATCCGCCGCCTGAAGGAGGCGGGCTACTACGATGCCGCTATTGCGCGCATCGATGCCTGCTTGGCCGAGGACTGGACTGCCAGCCAGAACCAGCCCCTGCACCCACAGGGTGCGCTGCCGGTAAACCCCACCCCCACGGCGTGGATGCATGGCGGCAGGGTCTGCTGGCGCACCGGGAAATTCTGCGCCGTCTGCCTCAGGACTACACCCTGACTGCCGAGCAGCTGCTGAACCAGCTGCAAGCCACCCTGCGGGACTTTACCGCCGAGGAGTTCGCCGCGCTGGATGCTGCCGGTCAGATGGACTGGCGCTTTGTGGAAGGTCAGAAGCGCTACATCTACCGTGCCGCCGAAACGCTGGTGGCTACCCATCCCGACCTTGCTGCCCGTCAGCTGGACCCGCCCGTCCCGGAGCGCAGCTGGGATCGTTTTGAGCCCCAGCACGACCAGATGGTGCGCACCGGTGCAGTCAGCGCAGACATTACCCTGCGCACCAGCATCGGCATGACCGATGAGACCTTTGCCCGTGCCCTTGCCGCCGCAAAGGCCGAAGGCAGAGACACCGTGCACGTCAAGGTGTGGCTGCCGCTGCCCGCTGCCTGCCCGGCGCAGAGTAATATCACGCTGGACAGCTTTACCGTGCAGCCCACTTATATCGCCCCGGAAACTGCACCCCAGCGCACCGCATACTGGGAGGCAGACCTTGCCGAGAACTGCCGCTTTGGGGCACAGTACAGCTACCGCAGCACCGCGCACTACGCCGCCCCGCTGGAGCTGCACGCCGACCCGGTGCAGCCGGATTTTCGACACCGCCGAGCAGCTGCCCCACATCGCCTTTACCCCCTATATGAAGGCACTGGCTGCGCAGCTGACCGAGGGCATCACTGACCCTGTACAGAAGGCAAAGCGCATTTATGATTTTGTCACCCTGAACGTGCACTACCACTTCCAGCCCATGTATTTTGTGCACGAGAACATCACCGATAATTGTGCCCGCAGCCGCCGGGGCGATTGCGGCGTGATGGCCGCTACCTTTATCACCCTTTGCCGCATTGCAGGTATCCCGGCCAAGTGGCAGAGCGGCATGGTGGCACGGCCGGAGACAGCCGGCTGCCACGACTGGGCAATGTTCTACATCGCGCCCAAGGGTTGGATGTACGCCGATTGCTCTGCCGGTGCGTCATGGCGCGTGCGGGCAACGAGAAGATGCGCCTGCACTACTTCGGCAATCTGGACACCGACCGCATGGTAGCTAACAGCGACATCTGCGCCCCCTTCGACCCGCCCATGTGCGCCTTCCGCGCCGATCCCTGTGATAATCAGGTAGGCGAGATGGAGGTAGACGGTGTGGGTCTGTACGGCCAGCAGGTGGAGACCACGCAGGAGATCGTAAAGCATCAGGGTAAAAAGTAATAAGTACATCCGGGTCTGCCGTTACCGCAAGACCCGGATTTTTGAGTTAAAGGAGAATGTCAATGGAATTTTTGGCAGGACTGTATACGCTTCTGCTGGTAGCCATCTGTCTGCTGCAGGCACTTTTTTTTGCTGTACCGCACCGGCAAACCCGCCGCCCGGCAGGATGACGAAGCTCTGAAAGAGTGGCTACGCCAGCAGTTGGAAGCACAGGCGCGGGTGCTGGAAGAAAAGCAGGCGCAGCAGGCACAGCAGAATCTGGCCGCAATGGCACATCAGCGATACCCTGCAAACCGCAGTGCAGGGCATGAGCAGCACCCTGACGGCAGGGCAGAACACCCAGCAGCAGACCATGGAGCAACGGCTGCAGGGACTGGAAGCCTCTAATGCCCGCAAGCTGGAGGAGATGCGCAAAGCGCTGGCAGACGGCCTTGCCGCCATGCAGGCACAGAATGCCCAGAAACTGGATGAGATACGCCACACTGTGGACGAGCAATTGCAGGATGCGCTGCAAAAGAGGGTGACCGAAAGCTTTAAGGCAGTCAACGACCAACTGGAGCAGGTGTACAAGGGCTTGGGCGAGATGCAGAGCCTTGCCGCCGATGTGGGCGGGCTGAAGCAGGTCCTATCCGGCGTTAAGACCCGTGGCATTCTGGGCGAGATCCAGCTGGGCGCGATCCTGGAAGAGATCCTTGCCCCGGAACAGTACGACACCAATGTGGCCACCATTCCGGGGAGTACCCAGCGGGTGGAGTACGCTATCAAAATGCCGGGTGCCGACGGCGGCAGCGTCTGGCTGCCGATCGACTCCAAGTTCCCCGGTGATACCTACGCCCACCTGCAGGATGCGCAGGCATCCGGCGATGCGCAGGCTGTGGAAAACGCCCGCCATGCACTGGAACTGGTGCTGCGCAGCGAGGCCAAGGATATCCGCGAAAAGTATGTGGAGCCGCCTTATACCACAGCCTTCGGCATCCTGTTTCTGCCCTTCGAGGGCCTGTATGCCGAGGTGGTGAACGCCGGGCTGCTGGAAGTTTTGCAGCGGGATTATCAGGTGAACGTGGCCGGCCCCAGCACCATGGCGGCCCTGCTCAACAGCCTGCAGATGGGCTTCAAGACCCTTGCCATCCAGAAGCGTTCGGGCGAGGTGTGGCAGCTGCTGGGTGCCGTCAAGACCGAGTTCGATAAGTTCGGGCAGGGGCTTTCCAAGATGCAGCAGCGCCTGCGCCAGACCGATGAAGAGCTGGATAACCTCATCGGGGTGCGCAGCCGTGCCATCAGCCGCAAGCTGCGTGCAGTGCAGACGCTGGACGAAAACACCGCCGCCACCCTGCTGGAACTGGACACCGAGCCGGGCAGACCGGTAACGGCACGTCTGCCGGAGAGGGGGGAAGAGCTTTGATGCGCAGAAGCTCCCCGCATTATCCCTTGCGAAATTTCTGACGATGTGCTACAATAGGAATTGTTCTCAGAAATATTTGCCAATTCACGGCACAAGATAAACCCAAAAGGAGTCTGAACGGTATGAGCATGACAAAAAATCAGCGAAGCCATCCTGTGGTGTGGGCGTGGACGATACCACCATCGACCTGTTCGAGAGCCAGTATCCGGTGCCCACCGGGGTCAGCTATAATTCCTATGTCATTCTGGACGAAAAGACCACCATTCTGGACACGGTGGACGCCCGCGCCACCGAGCCTTGGCTGGAAAACCTTGCTGAGGCACTGGGCGGATGCAAGCCCGCCTATCTGGTTGTATCCCATATGGAGCCGGACCACGGTGCCAACGTGGCAAAGCTGGCAGCCCTTTACCCGGAGATGCAGGTGGTGGGCAACGCCAAGACCTTCCAGTATATGGAGCAGTTCTTTGGCGCAGATGCCATTGCCCCGGAGCGCCGCGTGGTAGTGAAGGACGGCGAGAGCCTGAGCCTTGGCACCCACACCCTTACCTTTGTGTTTGCTCCCATGGTGCACTGGCCGGAGGTCATGGTCAGCTACGAGAGCAGTGAGAAGGTGCTGTTCTCTGCCGATGGCTTTGGCCGTTTTGGCGCTGTGGCAAAGTTTGACGAAAACGCCGACTGGGCAAGCGAAGCCCGCCGCTACTACCTGAACATTGTGGGCAAGTACGGTCCGCAGGTGCAGGCACTGCTCAAAAAGGCTGCGGCACTGGACATCAAGACCATCTGCCCGCTGCACGGTCCGGTGCTTACCGGTGATCTGGGCAAGTACCTGAACTACTACGATCTCTGGTCCAGCTACAAGGCCGAGGAGCCGGAAAAGGTTCTGGTAGCCAGCGCCTCCATCCATGGCCACACCCGCGCTGCCGCCCACACCATGGCTGAAAAGCTGCGCGCACAGGGCGCAAAGGTGGTGGAGATGGACCTGACCCGTACCGATGTTTCCTACGCCGTTACCGAAGCCTTCCGCTGCGGCAAGATCGTGCTGGCCTGTGCCACCTATGATGGCTTCCTCTTCCCGCCGATGGAAAACCTGCTGGCTCACCTCAAGACCAAGAACTTCCAGAACCGCACTGTCGGTCTGATGGAAAACGGCACTTGGGCACCCATGGCTGCAAAGCTTATGCGTGCCGAACTGGAGAGCATGAAGAACATTACCCTCTGCGAAAATGTGGTCACCATCCGCTCTGCCGCCAACGCTGCCGCCGAAGCACAGATGGACGCCCTTGCCGCCGAACTCGTGGCAAAGTAACACGACATAAAATCAGTTGAACGCAAACACTCCCGGACTTTCTGCAAAAGCCCGGGAGTGTTTTTGTTCCTTTGTTTGTTTGATTATCTGCTAGATTATGAGCGAAAAACACGAATTTTTACGTCGTTTTTGAAATGTCAACGAAAAAAAAGCGGTGAAACGAACAAATTTTGAACGTTTCACCGCTATATTCTGGAGCAGGATACGGGACTCGAACCCGCCGCCTACTGCTTGGGAAGCAGTCGCTCTACCGGATGAGCTAACCCTGCAAGTGCTCCACTATTGTAACAAAGCAGGGCAGGAATGTCAAGGCTTTTCCGCACGAAATTTGCGGTCAGCTCATTTTGGCCCATGTCAGATCCAGCACCGGGAAAAACGGGTCGAATACCAAGTCGCGCACGCCGTTCGCCAACAACAGACGCTTCTGCTGTGCCATCAGGGGCACTACGGTGCAGCTTTCCAGCAGCTGCTGCTCACACTGCGCCAGCAGGGCACAGCGGGCTTTGCCGGTCTGCTGGGCGCTCAGTGCCAGCCGGTCGGCATAAACGGTATCGGCATAGCCGGTCAGACTGCCGCCTGCGGTGGTGAACTGCTGCAGCATCTGGTACACACTGCCGCCCTCGGCACGGATGGGCGCAAGGGCAATGGTGTATTTCCCGGCGGCAATGCGGGCGTCAAACTCGTCCTGCTCTACCTCTTCCACCGAGAAGAACAGGGAGCACTCCTTCTGCCATGCGCTGTTGATCTGATCGGCCAGCTCGCTCAGTCCGGCGTTCTTGGGCAGCAGCAGGGTCACGCCGGAAAAATCCGAGGTAGCCATGCCCTGCCGGGCAGCCAGATACAGGGCCTTTGGCTCCGGGATGGTGGGCAGGGGATCCCCGGCATTTCGCGGTAGTCCAGCCCATCCACGGTCAGACCCTCCGGCACAAGCCCCTTTGCAGCGGCGTACAGGCCGCTGGAGGGCACATCGGCGTTTTCCCGGGCAATACCGGCCAGCGCCTGCCGCAGCTGCTGGTTCTGGAACACCGACCCCTCTGCCGCGTTGAACAGCAGTGCCCATGTGGTGTCGGAATAGCTTACGGTCTGTAAGCTGGTGGCCTCGCCGCTCTCATCCAGCGCGGCAGAGCATTTGTCGTCAGCAATAAGCTGGGCTGCGCTTTTGCCGCTGCCGCTGGTGTCCTGCACCAGACGCAGACTGCCGACCAGCGGGCTTTCCACGGTGCGGCGCAAAAACAGGCCGTTCGTTGTCCAGTTGTACAGGTAAAAGCTGCCGCTGGCAAGCGTAGTTTTGGCGGTCAGCCCATAGGTGCCCCGGGTGCTCTCAAAAAAGGCCTCGTCACGGGGGGCTGCACCGGGCATGGCCAGCTTTGCCAAAAAGTTATCGTCCCGCTCGCTCAGCCGGAACACCAACGACAGTGCCCCATTGGCTGAAACGCCCAGACTGCTTTCGTCCGCCAGCCCCGCCAGCACGGCGGCGCTGTTCTGAATAGCCGAAAACTCCACCGCATAGGGCGAGGCGGTATCGGCGCGGAAAATGCGCCGGAACGCAAACACAAAATCCTCGGCGGTAATATCGTACTCTGTAGCTGCACCCTTGGCGGCTGCATAGCGCAGGCCGTCCTTCAGGGTAAAGGTGTAGGTCAGCCCGTCCGGGGACACCGTCCACTCTTCGCAGAGCCCCGGCACAAGCTCGCCGTCCGGGTCTTTGCGCACCAGCGTGCCGTACAGATTCTCACAGGCGATCACGTCCGACGCACCGGAAGCCACCTGCGGGTCCAGATTTGCGGGGATGCTGTCCACGAACCATGTAAAACTGGCAGAGTTTGTGGAGCTGCCGCAGCCGGTCAGGGCAAAAAGAAACGCAGCAGCCAGCACCGCTGCGGTAAAACGCAACCATCGTTTCAAAAAGAACAACCTCATTCCGTTCATCTTCGCGCAGAAACGGCAAAAAACGCTCTGCAACGACAAGTGTAGCAGAAAGCAGCAGAAAAAAACAATTGCCTTTTTGTGAATTTACCGAGCTTTTTGAAGCAGACTGTGCGGTTTTCCGTTGCCAATTGCGCGCAAATGGACTATAATGGTACAGCAAAGTGATCCCCGCGCTGCCCGTGCGGCGCGGTGTTATACCATGATCCTATAGAGGAGGAACTGTTTTTATGCAGAAAGATCAGCAGAAGCTTGCCCAGCTTATTCAGGGCAAAAAGGTCGCCTTTATCGGCGCAGGCGTCAGCCATAAGACCCTCATCAAGGAGTTTGTGGAGCTGGGCGCTCATGTGACCCTGTGCGACCAGAAAAAGAGCGTGGAGGACTTTGGCGATTATGCCGCCACCATCCGGGAGCTGGGCATCGACCTGAGCCTTGGCGAAAACTATCTGGACGGCTTCCAGGGCCAGGACATCATCCTGCGCACCCCGGGCTTTGTGGGCTACTTTTTGAAAAGCCCCTGCAGGATGCCATGGCTGCCGGCACCATGGTTACCAGTGAGGTGGAACTATTCTTCGACTTCTGCCCCTGCGAGATCGTGGCAGTGACCGGCTCGGACGGCAAAACCACCACCACCACCCTCATCTCCAAGTTCTACGAGGCCGCAGGCCGCAAGGTGCATCTGGGCGGCAACATCGGCGCAGCCCTGCTGCCCATGCTGCCGGAGGTGTCCCCGGAGGACGTGGCTGTGGTGGAGCTTTCCAGCTTCCAGCTGATCAGTATGCACGCAAGCCCCAACATTGCCGTGGTCACCAATGTGACCCCGAACCATCTGGATCACCACAAGGATATGCAGGAATACATTGATGCCAAGCGCAATATCCTGCTGTACCAGAAGCAGCCCTGCCGTGCCGTGCTGGGGTACGAGAACGATGTGAGCCGCGGCATGAAGGCCGACTGCAAGGGCGAGCAGGTGTGGTTTACCCGCCTGCATGATACTGACAACGGTGCTTTCCTGCGCAAGGATGGGATGCTCTGCATGGCCGAGGATGGCGTCGTGACTCCCTTCCTTGCCCAGAAGGATGTCAAGCTGCGTGGCCTGCACAACATCGAGAACCTGCTGGCTGCTGCCGCTGCCGTGTGGGGCGAGGTGCCCGTAGAAGCTATCCGTCAGGTGGGCAGCACCTTCACCGGTGTGGAGCACCGCATCGAGCCGGTGCGCACTCTGGACGGTGTGCTGTACTATAACGATTCTATCGGCACCAGCCCAACCCGTACCATTGCCGGTCTGCGCAGCTTTGACCGGAAGGTCATCCTCATCGCGGGCGGCTACGATAAGCACATCCCCTACGAGCCGCTGGCACCGGAGATCATCGCCCACGTCAAAAATCTGGTGCTGATGGGCGCGACTGGCCCCCGCATCGAGCAGGCTGTACGGGAGTGCTCCGGCTTTGACGAAGCCGCTCTGCCCATTCAACACGCAGACAATATGCAGCACGCCGTAGAGCTGGCGCGTGCCGCCGCAAAGCCCGGCGATATCATCATCCTGTCCCCGGCAAGTGCCTCCTTTGACCTGTACCCCAACTTTGAGGTGCGCGGCCGCGAGTTTAAAAAGATCGTCAACGCGCTCAAGTGATCGCACAGGTAAAGGATGCAAAGCGCCGCACCCGGTTCGCAAATGCCTGCCGGGGTCTGCCGGTGCTGGACGCTCTGCTGCCGCTGGACTGCGCGCTCTTTCGCAATAGCCAGCCATGGCGGTTCTATGCCGGCCCTACGCTGGCACTGGAACTTTCCGGCAGCACGGCATGGCTGGCCGGGCACGCAAACCCCGCAGAGCTGGCAAGCTTTTTATCCTTCTGCGGGTGCGAGGGTGCCATTCTGGACGAAGCCGTCTGCCCGCCGCCGGACGGCTGGCACAAAGGCAGAAACGTTGACGGTGTTCGGCTTGCCGCAGGGCGGGCTGCTGCCCCTGCCCGCCGTGGACGAAGCTTTGTGGGCGCAGCTGACCCGCTGCCGGGAAGCGCCCGCCGCCCGGGTGGCACAGGCGCTTTACCCGCAGACCCCGCCCGGCAGGCGGATTTTTACTCAGAGCTATGCACAAAGCGCAGCCGGGGCAGGGCAGTGGCATGGACGCTGGAGCAGGGAAGTACAGTCGTCTGCACCGTAGGTGCTTATGCCCTGTGCAATGGGCAAGCCTATATGGCCTGCGGGCAGACCGCAGAGCCGCTGCGGGGCAAGGGCATCGGCGGGCGGCTCATTGTGGAAATGGCAAACAGTCTTGTCGCCGAAGGCTTGCACCCGGTATTCCTCTGTGCACCGGAGCGGGTGCGGTTTTATAGCCGTCTCGGCTTTGCAAAGCAGGCCGAGTACGCCCGCTATGTGCCCGAGAAATGATAAAGCTTTTTACGCAAAATGCCAGTTCTCCCGAAAGGAAGAACTGGCATTGCAATGCAAGAACCCAAAAATAACAGGAAGGAACTATCACGTTATAATGTCGATTCTGAACCACTTTTTTTTGATTATAAGCCCGAGGTGCTGGCGCTGGACGAAAAGGTTATGGAGATGTGCCAGCCATACTTCCGCCAAATGGAGGAGATCCGGGATTTCAACCAGCTGAAGATGCTCAAGGCTTTTGCCGATACCCAGATGTCCTCCACCGATATGCTGGGCACCACCGGCTACGGCTTGTGGGATACCGGCCGTGCCAAGCTGGAGCAGATCTTTGCACAGGTCATGGGCGCAGAGGATGCGCTGGTGCGCAGCCAGTTCCAGAGCGGCACCCACACGCTGGCGGTGGCACTGTTCGGTCTGCTGCGGGCAGGGGACACCCTGCTGGCCGCCACCGGCCGCCCCTACGATACGCTGGAGGGCGTCATCGGTCTGGACGGCAAGGGCAAGGGCACCGGCACCCTGATGGACTACGGCGTAAACTACGACGAAGCTCCCCTCAAGCCCGACTTCACCCCGGACTACGATCTGATCGCCCAGAAAGCCCCCGGCGCAAAGGTGTGCCACATCCAGCGCAGCCGCGGTTATTTACAGCGCAACGCCTTTGATCTGTCTACAATCCGCAAGATCGCCGATACCGCCCGCGCCGCAAACCCGGAGATCATCATCTTTGTGGACAACTGCTACGGCGAGTTCACCCAGACGCAGGAGCCCTGTCAGGTGGGCGCGGATATCGCCGTGGGCAGCCTAATCAAGAACCCCGGCCGCGGCATTGCTCCCACCGGCGGCTACATCGCGGGCCGCAGGGATCTGGTGGAACTGTCTGCTTACCGCCTGAATGCCCCCCGGTCTTGGCAAGGAGCTGGGCTGCACGCTGGAGACCCCCGGGATATGTATCTGGGCTTCTACTACGCCCCCGGCGTGGTGTGCGAGGCCATCAAGACCGCTATTTACGCACAGTGTATGCTGGAGCTGCTGGGCAAAAAAGCCCATCCCGCGCTACTGTGAGGATCACAACGATATCGTCACCTGCTTTGATGCCGGTACGGCAGAAGCGCTCATCGGCTTCTGTCAGGGCATTCAGGCCGCCAGCCCCGTGGACAGCTACGCCGCCCGGAACCCAGCCCGGAGCCGGGCTATACCGATGAGGTAGTCATGGCCAGCGGCAGCTTTACGCAGGGCAGCACCATCGAGCTTTCCTGCGATGGCCCCCTGCGTGCCCCCTATACCTGCTATCTGCAGGGCGGCTTGAACTTTGCCGCCAGCCGCGCCGGTGTGCTGCTGGCTGTCCAGAAAGCATATTTTAAGGAGTAATGCTTGCCCGGCGGGAAAATAACACGCAAATAAAAAGGAGCTATCGCACAACACGCTGCGATAGCTCCTTTTTTTCCCTCTATACACAAAGTAACACACAAATAAACGCTTACACGGCACGGGCCTGCACCACGGGGATCGGCTCGATCAAGGCCGGGTGCATCCCCTCGCGGTAGTCCAGATCTCCCTGATCCAGACCGCGCAGCAGAACCTCTGCGGTAGCAATGTTGGTGGCAATAGGGACGCTGTGCATATCGCACAAACGCAGCAGATTCTGCTCGGTCAGGCTGGCGGCATCGGCCTTCAGCGGGTCGCGGAAGAACAGCACCAGATCCACCTCATCGCAGGCAACGCGGGAGGTGATCTGCTGCACACCGCCCAGTTTACCGGAAAGGTAGCAGTGCACCGGCAGGCCGGTGGTCTGCGCAAGCATCCGACCGGTGGTACCGGTGGCGATAACATTATTGCGGGAAAGGATGGCACTGTAAGCGGTACAGAATTGCAGAGCCAGTTCTTTGCGGGAATCGTGGGCAAGAATTGCAATCGTCATAGGATGCTCTCTCCTTTACTTATTTTTACATAGTACCAGTTGTGATGTACGAATTTTGAAATCCTGTGAAACGGGAGTGAAATCGATATCAAATCTTACAATATAGTTTTACCGCATCAAAAACGCTCTGTCAAGAGAAAATTTTGCTTTTTAACCTATAAAAACATAAAAGTAATACTTTAACATTGTGGGAAACGGCAAAATCTTGGATACATACCACTATCCAAGGACATCCATTTTCTGGGAGAAGTGAAATATTTTTCACTTTATGTGCTTGTTTTGAAACACAGTCCATCCCGATAAAACAAAAATACAGACCAAAGCAGCTTGCATCGGCCTGTACAGGGAAAATTTTTTCAACTATCAAAAACTTGCTCTGCCGCGCCCGCAGGCCGGACAGAATTGTAAAAAAAAAATTATGAAGAAGCCGGGGCGAGGAAACTCACCGGATCTGCCCGTCACCGTGGATAACGTATTTGTAGCTGCAAAGCTCCTCCAACCCCATGGGGCCCCGGGCGTGCAGCTTCTGGGTAGAGATGCCCATCTCGCAGCCCAGACCAAACTCTCCGCCGTCCGTAAAGCGGGTGGAGCAGTTCACATACACGGCAGCGCTGTCCACCGCAGCGGTAAAGCGGTCGGCGTCTGTCTGTGTCCGGGTCAGGATGGCCTCGCTGTGGCCGGTGGAGTGCTGCGCAATGTGGGCAATGGCTTCGTCTACGCTGTCCACCACCTTGACGGCAAGGATATAGTCCAGAAACTCGGTGTCAAAGTCCGCAGGACCGGCAGGCACACTGTGCCGGGAATGATGGCGGCGGCGCGTGTGTCCAGCCGCAGCTCTACCGGCAGCTTGCCCGCAGCAACGCGGTCGGGGCCAAGACGCTGCGCGAGCTTGGGCAGAAACTCCTGCGCAATGGCAGAATGCACCAAACAAACCTCCTCGGCGTTGCACACGCTGGGGCGGCTGGCCTTGGCGTTTTCAATAATGTCCAGCGCCTTTGCCTGATCGGCGGTGTCGTCCACAAAAATGTGGCAGATGCCGGTACCGGTCTGGATGCAGGGCACCTTGGCATTGTCCACACAGGCCCGGATGAGCCCCGCGCCCCCCCGGGGGATGAGCAGGTCCACATAGCCCACGGCAGTCATCAGGGCGTTGGGAAGCGTGGGTGGTGTCCTCGATCAGGCAGACCGCGTTTTCCGGCAGGCCGTTCTCCCGCAGGCCCCGGCGCAGTGCTGACGATAGCGCTGGCGCTCCGCCAGGCCTCCTTGCCGCAGCGCAGGATGCAGGCATTGCCGCTCTTGATGGCAAGGGCGGCGGCATCGCTGGTCACGTTGGGGCGGCTCTCGTAGATGATGGCAATGACACCCATGGGCACGGCGGTCTTTTCAATCACCAGCCCGTTGGGGCGCTCCACCCGCTTCAGCACCCGGCCCACCGGATCGGGCAGGGCGGCAACCTCCTCGATGCCCTTTGCCATGGCACCGATGCGCTCTTCGGTCAAAGCAAGACGATCCAGCATCACATCGCTGATGTGCCCCTTTGGCAGCGGCCATGTCATCCGCGTTGGCGGCCAGAATGGCCTTCCACGCTGTCGGCGGGGCGCAGAGGGCGTCTGCCATCCGCCCAGGACGCTTTGCCGGCTTGCGCCATCAGCCAGTGCCAAGCGCAGCTGCTCTTTGCCCCGCGGGCGGCTTCCAGAATTTCCTGTGTGTTGTCATAGCTCAAACCTCCGTGGACAGTACGGGCTGTATGCCCGGCAAAGCGGGTGCCGCCGGTTTGCCCCGGCAATGTCATAGAGCAGCTCCGGGTGCGCGCCGTTGGCAATGACCATGTCGGCTCCGCTGGCGGTCACCATCCGGGCGGCGCGGAGCTTGGTGGACATGCCGCCGGTGCCCAGTGCCGAGCCGGCCCCATCGGCCAGCGCCATCACGTCCGGGGTGATCTCTTCCACCAGCGGGATGAGCGCCGCTTCCGGGTGGGTGTGGGGGTTCGCGGTGTACAGACCGTCGATGTCGCTCAGCAGCACAAGCAGGTCGGCCTTGCAGCAGCAGGCACACAATAGCGGCCAGTGTGTCGTTATCCCCAATGGAGGTGATCTCATCGGTGGCCACGGTGTCGTTCTCATTGATGATGGGCAGGGCATCCAGTTCCAGCAGGCGGGAGAGGGTGTTCTGGAAATTCTGCCGCCGCTCGGTGTGCTCAATGTCCACGCCCGTCAGCAGGATCTGGGCTACGTTGTGGTTGTAGGCAGTGAACAGCCGGTCGTAGGTGTACATCAGCTCGCACTGCCCCACGGCGGCAGCGGCCTGCTTGGTGGACATATCGGTGGGGCGTGCTGGGAGCGAGAGCTTGCCCACGCCCATCCCGATGGCACCGGAGGAGACGAGGATGACCTCGTGCCCGGCGTTTTTAAGTCGCTCAGCACCTTGACCAGCTCTTCTGCATGGCGGATGTTCAGCCGCCCGGTGGGGTGCGCCAGTGTGGAGGTGCCTACTTTGATTACGATGCGCATATACGGTTTAACCCTTTCCCATTTCCTTTGTCTTATCGTAAGCGGCCAGCACGGCGTCGATGATCACAGCGCCCCGCAGGCCCTTTTTCTTCCAGCACCGGACGCCCTGGATGGTGCTGCCGCCGGGGCTGCACACGGCGTCCTTGAGGGCACCGGGGTGCTGGCCGCTTTCCAGCACCATCTTGGCACTGCCCAACGCCATCTGGGCAGCGTACTCCTGCGCCTTGGCCCGAGGCAGGCCGCAGGCCACGCCGCCGTCGGCCAGTGCCTCAATAAATTGGTACACCCAGGCCGGGCCGCAGCCGGACACGCAGCTGGCCGCGTCGATGAGGGATTCCGGCACGGCATCCAGCCGTCCGGCGGGTGCCATCAGCTTCAGAAACTCCTACTCCTCCTCCGCGGTCACGTTGGCGGAGCAATATTGGATCATGCCTGCACCCACCGATGCGGGGGTGTTGGGCATGATGCGGATGACGGGGTAATCTTCGCCGCCTGCCATCTCCTGGATGCGGGGAATGGAAAGGCCTGCCGCCATGCTGCAGAGGATGAAACCGGCCGGGCCGCTCGTTCAGGCTGAACTTGAGCGGGCCAGCAGGGATTCCATCATCTGGGGCTTGACACCCAGGAAGATCAGGTCGCACCGGGCCGCCACCTCCGCGTTGGTGGTGGTATTGCAGCCCAGCTCCCCGGCCAGTTTTTCGGCTTTGGAGGCCGTCCGGTTGGCCAGATAGACGTTCTGCGGGTCGGCGGCCTTGCACACCGCCCGGGCGATGGCACCGCCCATGTTGCCGCAGCCTAAAAATCCAATGGTTTTGATCATAGCAAAAACCTCCCTTTCCCAATACAAAGCGCGCTTCGCTTTCTCCGTGGCGAACCTGTTTCGCCATGTGATTCCATTGTAAGCGGGGAGGGGGGAGAAATCAAGAGGAGGGCGGTCTAATTTTTTGCCGGGTGTTATGGAAGAAAGAAAAAATGTGCCATTTACGCTTGTCAAGAGGAAAACCGACGAAAGTCTGGAAAAGATTCTTTGCAACTCGCTGAAAACACAGAATATTCATGGAAAAGACGGAAAATCTACTTGCAAACCCGTTCCTGCTTTGCGGTATGCTTATCCTATGGAAGCGGTTGCTTCCCAGTGAAACAGGCCGTGCCCGCGCGGAGCACAGCCGGGAAAGGATGGGTCTTGTGGCACAGACGACAAAACGGGCGCTGGAAGCTTCGCTCAAAAAGCTGCTGGTTCAAAAGCCGCTCAATAAAATCACGATCAACGATATCACCGAGGACTGCGGTGTTAACCGGATGACGTTTTACTACCATTTTAAGGATATCTATGATCTGGTGGACTGGATCATGGTGGAGGATGCCCGGCAGGCGATGGAGGGCCGGAAAGACATCGACGACTGGGATAAAGCGTTCCTGGACGTTCTGCTCAAAATTCAGGAGAATAAGCTGCTGGTTCTCAATGTTTACCGTTCCATCAGCCAGGAGCAGGTGGAACAGTACCTCTATAAAATAGTGGACCCGCTGCTCCATGAGTTTGCCGATAAGGAGAGCCGGGACATCTCCATCCAGGATGAGGACAAGCAGTTCGTCATCGATTTCTTCAAGTATGCGCTGGTGGGCGTTGTGTTGGAGTGGATCCGCAAGGATATGAAAACCGACCCCGTACTGTTGACCCAGCGGCTCAACAAGCTGCTGCACGGCGGCATCCGCCGCACGCTGCTCAAGTTTCAGGCCGGCGGCGGTACGGTTGCCCTGCCAAAAGATTAACAAAGTTTCATCAAAACAGGCGCTGTGATGGGTTTTCCATCACGGCGCTTTGTCTGTTTATGGCCTGCCCGCGCGGAGAATGCTACACTTTGGGCAAAGAGAAATTCCCAGGCGACCCACACCGCCCGGGAGAGAACACGTAGGAGGAAACAGGTTATGAGCAACACGACATTTGATTCCCTGACCCATAAGATGGAGCGCGCCGCAGCGGGAAAGCTGATCGATGTAGCACTTTCCCATGTCAATAAAGACCGCCAGAAATCCATGGTTCAGATGGTCGATTTTGCAAAGCAGTTCTACGGCGATTCCTTCAGCGAGGAGACCTATGACCATGCCCGTCTGGTGCTGGGCAACCCGGACAGCAAGTGGTCGAAGCTCATCAACTGTGTGCTGAACCAGCTGGACCCCAACGTGGCCCGCACCACGGCCCTGAACCTGGGCTATGAGGCCTTCTTCCGGGGCACCAAGACCATCCGGGAAAACCGTGTCAAATACCGCTGCAACATCCCTTGGCTCATCCTCTTCGACCCCACTTCCGCCTGCAATATGCACTGTGTGGGCTGCTGGGCCGGCGAGTACGGCCACAAAAACAACCTCAGCTTTGACGACATGGATAAGATCATCACGCAGGGCAAGGAGCTGGGCGTCTACCTGTATATGCTCACGGGCGGCGAGCCGCTGGTCCGCAAGGCGGATATCCTCAAGCTGGCCGAGAAGCACAACGATGTGCAGTTTGCCATCTACACCAACTCCACCCTCATTGATGATCCGTTCTGCAAAGAGGTGGTCCGTCTGGGCAACATTGCGTTCATGCTGTCCATTGAGGGCACTCCCTCCACCAACGACGCCCGCCGCGGCGACGGCCACTATGACGCTGTCATGCACGCCATGGACCTGCTCAAGGAGTACGGCATTCTGTTTGGCACTTCCATCTGCTACACCAGCGCCAACCTGGAGGCCGTCACCAGCGACCACTTTATGCGGATGCTCTGCGAGAAAGGCGCCCACTTCGGGTTCTATTTCCACTATATGCCGGTGGGCAACGATGCCGCCCCGGAGCTGATGCCCAGCCCTGCCCAGCGCAAATATATGATCGACCGCATCCGCTACCTGCGCTCTGAGAAGAGCGATATCCCGTTCTACCCCATGGACTTCCAGAACGACGGCGAGTTTGTGGGCGGCTGCATCGCCGGTGGACGCAACTACTTCCATATCAACTCGGCGGGCGACGCGGAGCCCTGCGTCTTTATCCACTACTCCAACGCCAACATCCACGACAGCAGCATTCTGGAGATCTTGCACAGCCCGCTGTTTATGGCGTACCACAACGGCCAGCCGTTCAACAAGAACCACCTGCGCCCCTGCCCGATGCTGGAAAACCCCGAGCTGCTGCGACCAGATGGTGCACGAGACGGGGGCCCACAACACGGATATGCAGTCGCCGGAGACGGTGGACCACCTGTGTGATAAGTGCAAGGCTTACGCGGAGAGCTGGCAGCCCATGGCGGATGAGATCTGGTCCCACACCGAAATCAAAGAGAGCCGCTACGAGAACTATAAAGATTGGAAACCCGCTGTCTGACCCGCTCAGTCAGACCCTGTCAGGTTTGCCAGCTCCCCAAGGGGGAAGACTTGCCTCTCCCTTTGGGAAGGGAAACCTGACCGGAAGGGTTTTACTCTTTGAATGAATGATGCCAAAGGCCCTGCCTCTTTGATGGAGGCGGGGCCTTTGTGCATCCCGGGGGAAATTCGATTTTGGAATGGCTCTGCCGGTGGAAAACACGGCCTGCACTATGCTATACTAAAGCCAAGGCCCGGCGGTTCTGGCCGGGAACAAGAACGTTTTTGAGGAGAAGCAGACGATGAAACTGACCATGTTGGGCACAGGCAATGCACTGGTAACGGAGTGCTACAATACCTGTTTTGTTCTGAGCGATGGCAATGACCACTTTATGGTGGATGGCGGCGGCGGAATGACCGTGCTGCATCAGCTCAAGTACGCCGGGCTGGACTGGCGGCAGATGCGCACCATCTTTGTCACCCACAAGCACATCGACCACTTGCTGGGCATCATCTGGATGATGCGGATGATCTGCCAGCACATGCGTACCTACGAGGGCGAGGCGACCATCTACGCCCACGATGAGGTCATTGCCCTGCTGCGGGACCTGGCGGGCAAGCTGCTGCAGAAAAAGGAGCTGCCGTTCCTGGACAGCCGCCTGCACCTCATTGTGGTGGCCGACGGGGAAGAGAAGACCATCCTGGGCCGGAAGACCACGTTTTTTGATATCGGCTCCACCAAGGCCAAGCAGTATGGTTTCTGCATGGAGCTGGGCAGCGGCGAAAAGCTGACCTGCTGCGGTGACGAGCCCTACAACGAGTGCGAGAAGCAGTACGCCGAGCACAGCACCTGGCTGCTGCATGAGGCGTTCTGCCTCCACGGGCAGGCGGATCTCTTCCACCCCTATGAGAAACACCACTCCACCGTGAAAGACGCGGCAGAGCTGGCCGAGAGCCTGGGCGTGAAGAACCTGCTGCTCTACCACACGGAGGATAAGAACATCGCCCGCCGCAAGGAGCTGTACACCGCCGAGGGCAGGCAGTATTTCCACGGCAATCCGTTTGTGCCGGAAGACCTGGAGGTCATCGAGCTGTAATAAAACGCAAAAAAGGAGCTGCCGCGTGAGGGATAAAACCCTTGCGCGGCAGCTCTTTTATACGGTCCGGGAAATTATTCTTCGTTTTGGGCGGGGGCCTCCGGCGCGGCGGAGATGTCTTCCTCCGGGTCGCCAAAGGCCTCGTGGTAGGTGCCCAGCATCTCCAGCTCATCGTTGCGGCGCAGACCGTAAATGACCAGCTTTTTGATCACGTCGTAGATCACGGCGAAGAGCGGCACACCAATGATCATGCCCACAAAGCCCCACAGGCCGCCGAACAGCAGGATGGCAAACAGCACCCAGAAGCTGGACAGACCCGTGGAGTTGCCCAGGATCTTGGGTCCGATGATGTTGCCGTCGAGCTGCTGCAAGATCAGGATGAAGAGCACGAACCAGAGGGCCTTGATGGGGTTCTGGATCAGGATGAGCAGGGTGGCGGGCACGGCACCGATGAACGGCCCGAAGAACGGGATGACGTTGGTGACACCGATGATGACCGACACCAGCAGCGCGCTGGGGAACTTGACGATGGCACAGACGATGTAGCACAGCACGCCGATGATGGCGGAGTCCATGATCTTGCCATTGATAAAGCCACCGAACATCTTATCGGCATAGAGCACCTCGCTGAGCACCGCGTCGGCCCACCGGGGCTTCAGGATGCTGTAGAGGATGAGCTTGCTCTGCTGGGTAAACTTTTTGCGGCTGGCCAGCAGGTAGATAGCCACGATGATACCGATGATGAGGTTCTTGAAGACGGTGACCACATTCAGCACGCCGATGCCCACACCGCTGATGATGTTCTGCATGGAGGGCATCAGGGTGTTTTTGATCCAGCTGTCCAAATCCACCGAGATGGCGTTGTAGGCCTTATTGACGTAGTCCATAATGACCTCGTTGTCGGCCACGAACTCCAGATTGTTGAACCAGCGGATGAACTTGCCCAGATTCGCGCCCCGTGTAGTACAAGGGTGGTGACACTGGTGATGAGCTGGGGAATGATCATCATAAACAGGGCATAGATCACCAGCAGGCCGAACAGGATGGTGGCCGCGACGGACAGCGCACTGACCAGCCCTTTCATCTTTTCCGGGAAGAGGCGGTGGAGGAAGTTTTCCACCGTGTTGCACACCGGCTTGAGCAGGTAGGCGATGACCGCGCCGTAGATGAACGGCATCAGGATGCTGGTCAGTTTGGAGACAGCGTCGCCAAAACCCTCAAAACGGTAGATGAAAAAGAAAAAGATGATACTCAGGCTGATGGCCCCGAACCCTGCGAGCATCCCGTAGAGGTAGGGTTTGATGTGTGGTTTTTTGTCCATCATGGCAGACTCCATTCCCGCCGCAGACAGCAGGAATACCCCTGCGGCGATGCTTAGCTTGTTGCTCCTGCGCCAGATATGCATTTTATCGGCCTCGGCGATCAGCTGCTCACGGAAATCCGGGTGCGCCACGCTGATGAGGGCTTCGGCTTTCTCCCAGCTGGTCAGGCCCTTGAGGTTGACACAGCCGTACTCGGTGCACAGATAGTGGAGGTTGGCACGGGTATCCGTGATGATGCTGCCGTTCTCCAGCGTGGGGCGAATGCGGCTCTGCAGCTGGCCGGTCTTCTTATTCATAAAGGTGGAAGAGCAGCAGATGAAGCTCTTGCCGCCCTTGGAAAGGTAAGCACCCAGCACGAAGTCCAGCTGGCCGCCGGCACCGAGATGTGTTTGATACCGGCGCTCTCAGCATTCACCTGGCCAAACAGGTCGATATCCACCGCGTTGTTGATGGAGATGAAGTTGTCCAGAGCCGAGATGCTGCGGATATCGTTGGTGTAATCCACGGGGCGGACATGCACTCGGGGTTGTTATCGAGGTAAGTCGTACATCTTTGGTGCCGGCACCGAACGCGTAGACCTGACGGCCCTTGTCCAGCTGCTTGTGGGCACCCGTGATCTTGCCAGCCTTGGCGATATCGACGAATGCGCGTCAACATACATCTCAGTGTGGACGCCCAGGTCTTTCAGGTCGCTCTGTGCGATCAGGCTGCCAATGGCGTTGGGCATACCGCCGATGCCCAGCTGCAGGCAGGCACCGTTGGGGATAGGGGCACCACCAGGTTTGCCACCTTGAGGTCCACCTCGGAGGCGGGGCCGGCGGCAGCCATCTGGCCGATGGGCGGGTTGCTGCCCTCCACGATGCCGCTCACTTTAGAAATATGCACGCAGTTCTCCATGCCGCCCAGGCACCGGGGCATGTTGGTGTTGACTTCCACGATGATCTTCTTGGCTTTTCACACACGGCACCCAGATGGCTTGCGCTGGGGCCGAAATTGAAATAGCCGTGCTCGTCCATGGGAGTCACCTGGAAAATGGCAACATCCAGCGGGTCCGGGCTCTCGCGGTAGTAGCGGGGCAGCTCCGAGTAGCGGATGGGGGAGTAGAACGAGAAGCCCTGTGCAATGGCCTTGCGCTCAATGCCGCCCATGTGCCAGCTGTTCCAGGTCATGTGGGCAGCCGGGTCATCGATCTGGAAGATCTCGGGCACCCACATCAGGATACCGCCGCGGAAGTTGACGTTCTCCAACTCGGGCAGGCGCTTGGCCAGCGCCGCGTCCACAGCCACAGGCGTGTTGACCGCCCAGCCGTAATCGACCCAGTCACCGCTCTTGACCTGAGCGGCAGCCTGCTCGGCAGTCATTTTTTCTGCGCGTACAGTTCCATAAAATCCATTATAAACCATCCTCTCCGATAATAACATAAAGAAATTGTAAATTCTTACAATTCCCTGCGGAACGAGATAACCTTTACAGTTCCCTGCGGAACGATATAAAATGTACAGAGTATTTACCAAATGGATGCAATCTGTACACATGACTTTCACAGGTGAGTGATATCCTCATGCCATGCAACTTAGTTATAACATTAACAAATTGCAGAATCAATACCCTGTTGCGAAAAAAATCGGAGCTGATGGCAAATTACTAAAAATCTTAGGTTTTTGTGACGATAGTTTGGTACGGCAAAAACAAAATTTTTCAGAAAATGGTCTTGATAAAATTTTGACAATATGGTTTACTAGTATCGTAGCAAGTGTGCGCGCGGATGCGCCGTTAATTGTTTAAAAATTAACGATATGACGAGGCGCTGCTTGCCCCGGAGACTGGAAAGTGTGATCATGGCAGAACCAAAACGCGCTTTTCAAAGCGCACAAGGAGGACACCATGGTAACGGCAATTTATCCCGGCTCATTCGACCCTGTCACCCGGGGTCATCTCGATATCATCAAGCGCGCGGCAAAGATCAACGACAAACTGATAGTGGCTGTGCTCATCAACAGCGCGAAAGACCCTCTGTTCACCATTGAGGAGCGGGTAGAGCTGCTGAAGGAGTGCTGCAAGGACATCCCGAATGTCACCGTGGAGAGCTTCGACGGCCTGACTGTGGATTTTGCCAAAAAAGAAGCATGCTTCGGTGATGGTGCGGGGCCTGCGGGCGTGACGGATTTTGAAAACGAGATCCAGCTGGCCCAGACCAACCACGCGCTGATGCCCGGTATTGAGACCATGTTCCTTGCAACCAGCATCAAGTGGAGCTATCTCTCCTCTACCATTGTCAAGGAAGCCGCCCGCTACGGCAGCAGCATCTCCAAGTTCGTTACCCCCAACGTGGAGGCGGCGGTCGAACGGAAGATGATGAGCCCTGGCACGGGAAGAAGCTCTGAATCCCATGCAAAAAGCGCCCACGGGCGTTTTGAATAAAAAGGCTCTAAAATCACCCAACATAAATTCAGGAGGCTTTTAACATGAAGAAAGATTGTTATTGCATCTGCATGCCGTACCGCCATTGGTAAGTTCGGTGGCACCCTTGCAAACGTCCCCGCTGCTGAGCTGGGCTCCATCGTCATCAAGGAGGCTCTGAACCGCGCAAACGTAGCCTGAGCAGGTCGATCATGTTTACATGGGCTGCGTTATCCAGGCTGGCCTGGGCCAGAATGTCGCCCGTCAGGCTGCCCTGAAAGCCGGTCTGCCCATCGAGACCCCCGCCGTTACCGTCAATGTCGTCTGCGGCTCTGGCCTAAACTGTGTGAATATGGCCGCTCAGATGATCGAGGCCGGCGATGCTGATATCGTGGTCGCCGGTGGTATGGAGAACATGGACATGGCTCCCTTTGCAATGATGAAGGGCCGCTACGGCTACCGCATGGGCGCTCCCATGGGCAAGAGCGAGCTGGTCGACACCATGGTCAACGATGCTCTGTGGGATGCCACCGGCTTCAACAAGCACATGGGCATGACCGCTGAGAACGTCTGCACCAACGAGACCTTCCAGAAGAAGTACGGCTACAGCCCCATCACCCGCGAGATGCTGGATGAGTTCTCCTACAACAGCCAGGTCAAGGCCGACAAGGCCATCAAGGACGGCGCTTTCAAGGACGAGATCGTTCCTGTTGTCATCAAGGGCAAGAAGGGCGACACCGTGTTCGATACCGATGAAGGCCCCCGTCTGACCCCTGTTGAGAAGCTGGCACCCTGAAGCCTGCTTTCACCAAGGACGGCATCGTGACCGCAGGCAACTCTTCCGCTATCAACGACGGTGCTGCTGCTCTGGTCATTATGAGCGAGGAGAAGGCCAAGGAGCTGGGCGTTAAGCCTCTGGCTACCTGGGTCGCAGGCGCTCTGGCTGGTGTTGAGCCCGAAGTCATGGGTCTGGGCCCCATCGCTGCTACCAAGAAAGTCATGGCAAAGACCGGCCTGACCGTTGCTGATATGGATCTGATCGAGGCTAACGAGGCATTCGCAGCACAGTCCATCGCTGTCGGTGAGGCTCTGGGCTTTGATCAGGAGAAGCTGAACGTCAACGGCGGCGCAATTGCTCTGGGCCACCCGGTCGGCGCTTCCGGCGCTCGTATCCTGGTCACTCTGCTGTACGCTATGAAGCATCGCGGCGCTAAGAAGGGTCTGGCTACCCTGTGCATCGGCGGCGGCATGGGCTGCGCTACCATCGTTGAGATGGACTAAGCTCCCCCTTTGGAATGAATTGAACGACAGCCCGCAGCCCCGGCTCAGACCGGAGACTCTGCCGGGGCGCGGGAGCTGTTTTGAAAACTGAGAATCTGAATGGAGGTTTTCACAATGGCATTTGTAAAAACCGAGGTGCAGGGCGCGGTCGAGATCATCACCATCGACCGTCCCAAGGCACTGAATGCACTGAACCCCGAAGTTCTGGCAGACCTGAAGGCAGCTTTTGAGGCTGTCGATCAGGAGACCATCCGCTGCATCGTCCTGACCGGCGAAGGCGACAAGAGCTTCGTTGCAGGCGCTGATATCGGCTCCATGAGCACCATGACCAAGGCTGAGGGCGAGGCCTTTGGTAAGCTGGGCAACGACGTCTTCCTCATGATCGAGAGCTTCCCCGTCCCCGTCATTGCAGCGGTCAACGGCTTTGCACTGGGCGGCGGCAATGAGCTGGCAATGAGCTGCGACATCCGCATCTGCTCCGACAACGCCGTCTTCGGCCAGCCCGAAGTCGGTCTGGGCATCACCCCGGGCTTCGGCGGCACCCAGCGGCTGGCACGCCTGGTCGGCATGGGCATGGCAAAGCAGCTGGTCTACTCTGCGCTGAACATCAAGGCTGACGAGGCTTACCGCATTGGTCTGGTCAACGCCGTGTATCCGCAGGCTGAACTGATGGAGAACGTGCTGAAGCTGGCCGGCAAGATCGCCAAAAACGCTCCCATTGCAGTGCGCAACTGCAAGAAGGCCATCAACGATGGCATCAGCCTGCCCATTGAGAAGGCTGTGGAAGTTGAGGAGAAGCTGTTCGGCGATTGCTTCGAGACCCACGATCAGCAGGAGGGCATGGCCTGCTTCCTGAGCCGTGAGAAACCGAAGCCCAAGGCAGTGTTCACCAACAACTAATCCATTACATAATTTTTGATATTATTTGATATTAAAGGAGAGATTTCCTATGAAGATCGGTGTTATCGGCGCTGGCACTATGGGCCAGGGCATCGCAAAAGGCATTTGCACAGGTTGAGGGCAACACCGTTGCTCTGTGCGACATCAAGCAGGAGTGGGCTGAGAACGGCCTGGCAAAGATCAAGAAGGGCTACGAGAAGCTGGTTGCTAAGGGCAAGATCCCCAGGAAAAGGCTGACGCGATCGTTGCAGCCATCACTCCGGGCCTGAAAGAGGATCTGTGCGCAGACTGCGACCTGATCGTTGAGGCTGCATTTGAGGATATGAAAGTCAAGCAGACCACTTTCGGCGAGCTGGATAAGATCTGCAAGCCCGAGTGCGTATTTGCTTCCAACACTTCCTCCCTGTCCATCACCGAGATCGGCAAGGGCCTGAGCCGTCCTCTGGTCGGTATGCACTTCTTCAACCCCGCTGACCGCATGAAGCTGATCGAGGTCATCGCCGGCTGCAACACCCCCGCCGAGACCGTTGAGAAAATCAAGGAGATCTCCGTTGCCATTGGCAAGAACCCCGTGCAGGTCAACGAGGCTGCAGGCTTTGTTGTCAACCGTATCCTGATCCCCATGATCAACGAGGCCGCATTCATCAAGATGGAGGGCGTCTCCAACATTGCTGGCATCGACACCGCTATGAAGCTGGGTGCAAACCACCCCATGGGACCCCTGGAGCTGGGCGATTTCGTAGGACTGGATATCTGCCTTGCCATCATGGATGTTCTGTACAATGAGACTGGCGACAGCAAGTATCGCGCCTGCCCGCTGATCCGTAAGATGGTACGCGGCGGCAACCTGGGCTGCAAGACCGGCAAGGGCTTCTACGTTTACAACGCAGACCGCACCAAGACCCCTGTTGATGAGCTGTAATTTCTGAAAAACGTTTCTCCTGGCCGCGGGAAAGCGGTCAGGAGGAATTTGTTTGCAACCGGGTAGGGAAGAACCCCGCTCAGGAGACTTAAAAAATACCCGTTAGGAGGATATAGCGATGGATTTTACTCTGTCCAAGCAGCAGCAGATGGTACAGAAGATGTACCGCGAGTTTGCTGAAAACGAAGTCAAGCCCCTGGCTAAGAAAGTTGATGCAGAAGAGTACTTCCCCAAGGAGACCGTCGAGAAGATGGGCAAGCTGGGCATGATGGGCATTTACTTCCCCACCTCTGTCGGCGGTGCAGGCGGCGATGTGCTGTCCTACGTCATGGCCGTTGAGGAGCTGAGCAAGGTCTGTGGCACCACCGGTGTCATCGTCTCTGCTCATACCAGCCTGTGCGCTGCTCCCATCTACGAGAACGGCACCCCCGAGCAGAAGGCAAAGTACCTGCCCAAGCTGTGCAGCGGCGAGTGGCTGGGCGCTTTCGGCCTGACCGAGCCGGGCGCTGGTACCGATGCACAGGGTCAGCAGACTATTGCCAAGGAAGAGGATGACTGCTGGGTTCTGAATGGCTCCAAGATCTTCATCACCAACGCCGGCTTTGCTGATGTCTTTATCGTCATCGCCGTTACCGACCGCGTGCTGGATAAGCGCGGCCGTCCCACGAAGCTCTGCTCCGCCTTCATCGTGGAGCGCACCGACCCGGGCTTCTCTGTTGGTAAGGCAGAGGATAAGATGGGTATCCGTGGTTCTTCCACCTGCGAGCTGATCTTCGAGGATTGCCGTATCCCGAAGGATCGTATGCTGGGCGTGCGCGGCAAGGGCTTCCAGCTGGCTATGGCTACGCTGGACGGTGGCCGTATCGGCATCGCTTCTCAGGCTCTGGGCATCGCCGAGGGCGCTCTGGAGGAGACCGTTGCTTACGTCAAGGAGCGCAAGCAGTTTGGCCGCAGCATCTCCGCATTCCAGAACACCCAGTTCGAGCTGGCTGAGATGAAGGCTCGTGTTGAGGCTGCTAAGTATCTGGTTTACGCTGCCGCTCTGAAGAAGCAGCAGGCTATGGATGGCGCAAAGGTTCGTTACAGCGTGGAGGCTGCTCAGGCTAAGCATCGCAGCCCGCACCGCAAGCGATGTGACCCGCCGTTGCCTGCAGCTGTTCGGTGGTTACGGCTACACTCGTGACTACCCCATCGAGCGCATGATGCGTGATGCCAAGATCACCGAGATCTATGAGGGCACCAGCGAAGTGCAGATGATGGTCATTTCCGGCGCTCTGCTGAAGTAAGGGAGGTAAGATTTACAATGAAAGCAATTGTTTGTGTAAAGCAGGTTCCTGATACCTCCGGCAAAGGTCGCCGTCAAGGGACGGTACGCTGGACCGTGCCTCTATGCCCACCATCACCAACCCCGATGACCTGAACGCTCTGGAGGCAGCTCTGAAGCTCAAGGACGCTACCGGCTGTGAGGTCGTTGTCATCACCATGGGTCCTCCTCCGGCCGAGGGCATGCTGCGTGAGCTGCTGGCCCGCGGCGCGGACAAGGCTGTTCTGGTCTCCGGTCGTGAGTTCGGCGGTTCTGATACCTTTGCAACCAGCCAGATCCTGGCTGCTGCTGTCAACAAGATCGGCGTTGGCCCCGAGGACGTTGTCTTCTGCGGCCGTCAGGCAATCGATGGCGATACCGCACAGGTCGGCCCGCAGATCGCTGAAAAGCTGCATCTGCCTCAGGTCACCTATGTGGCTGACATCCAGAAGGATGGCAACACTCTGACCGTGAAGCGTATGCTGGAGGACGGCTACATGATGGTCAAGGTGCAGACTCCCTGCCTGCTGACCTGCATCAAGGAGCTGAACGAGCCCCGCTACATGAGCGTCAATGGCATCTTCACCTGCTACGATAAGCCGATGGAAGTGTTCGATTACAACGCTCTGAAGGATGATCCGCTGATTGAGGTTGATACCATCGGCCTGAAGGGTTCTCCGACGAACGTGTTTAAGTCCTTCACCCCGCCCCAGAAGGGCGCAGGCACCATGCTGACTGGCGACGACACCGCTGCCCAGCTGGCAGGTATCCTGGCCAAGAAGCACCTGATCTGATGAAAGGAGCATAGGATTACAATGGCTGATTTTAACGAGTACAAGGGCGTTTGGGTCTTCTGTGAGCAGCGCCAGGGCAAACTGATGCCCACCGATTTCGAGCTGGTCAGCGAGGCCCGTAAGCTGGCTGACGAGCTGAACTGCGAAGTCACCGGCCTGCTGCTGGGCGATAACGTGGAAGGCATTGCCAAGGAGCTGGGCGGCTATGGCGCTGATAAGGTCATGGTTTGCGACAGCCCCCTGCTGAAGGATTACACCACGGACGCATACGCCAAGGTCGTCTGCGACATGGTCAACGAGTACAAGCCCGAGGTGCTGCTGATCGGTGCCACCAACATCGGCCGCGACCTGGGCCCCCGCTGCGCAGCCCGTCTGCACACCGGCCTGACCGCCGATGCTACCCATCTGGATATCGACACTGCAAAGTACATCGACTTCCTGAAGGAGAGCTCCACCATCGACCTGTCCAAGCAGAAGTTCGATATGGAAGATCGCAACCTGAAGATGACCCGTCCCGCATTCGGCGGCCATCTGATGGCTACCATCATCTGCCCCCGTTTCCGTCCTCAGATGTCCACCGTCCGCCCCGGCGTTATGAAGAAGGCTCCCTTCGATCAGGCCAAGGCAGATGCCTGCCAGATCGTGAAGCCCGCTTTCGAGCTGTCCGCTGCCGACATCAAGACCGAAGTGCTGAGCGTCGAGAAGGCTGCTGAGAAGCTGGTCGATCTGATCGGTGCGGATGTCATCGTCTCCGTTGGCCGTGGCATCAGCAAGGATGTCAACAAGGGCATCGAGCTGGCTGAGCAGCTGGCAGCTGCACTGGGCGGCGGCGTTGTGGGTGCTTCCCGTGCCGTTACCGATGCAGGCTGGATGACCGCTGACCATCAGGTCGGTCAGACCGGTAAGACGGTCCACCCCAAGATCTATGTTGCTCTGGGTATTTCCGGCGCTATCCAGCACACCGCAGGTATGCAGGACTCTGAGTGCATCATCGCTGTCAACAAGATGAGGGCGC